>Ga0172370_10000040_pt1 | contig 148194 bp, 170 predicted proteins | sample LakKiv5m_FD_114538 | JGI IMG/M metagenome (GOLD analysis project Ga0172370, IMG submission 114538) | Freshwater microbial communities from Kabuno Bay, South-Kivu, Congo - kab_022012_11.5m | ecosystem: Environmental > Aquatic > Freshwater > Lake | place: Democratic Republic of the Congo...
ATTTGGGAGGGTGTGTCTTTCGCCTTCCATGTAAAATTCCAAGTGGTTTTTTTCGTTTGATAATACTTCTAGTTTCATTTGCTCACCTACAAATTATTCAAAAACAAACCATTAAAAATGCCTATTTTGGTGTCCAAAAAACGTGTTAGTTGTGGTGGTATTAGAAGTTGTTTTGTCTTCCAAAACTCCTATTATCTCTTCTTGGTGCAAATCCTCTATCGTTACCAAAGCTTCTTCCTTCTTTGCCGCTACTATGTCCAAATCCGCCTTCTCTAGAACCAAAACTTCCTTCTCTTCTTCCTCCAAATCCGCCTCTATTCCCGCCAAATCTTGGTCTTCTATCTCCACCGCCAAAGCCCCCTCTATTGCCCCCAAATCCGCTTGTCCCGTAGGGGCCGCGTCTTTCTCCAAATCCGCCTTCTCTTGGCCTAAATTCGCGTGGTTTTTGCTCGGCTTCGTACCATTTTCGTTCTTCAGAGTTTCCGCATGCGAGGCACATTAATTTATCTGAGGAGTATTGCATTTCTTTTCTGCAGTTTGAGCAGTATGCTTTTATTACTCCGAGTCCTTTTTCGCTTGTAAGTAAATCTATTGCCATTGGGGTTGATAGTTCTACTCTTGCGCGTACAATATCCCCTATTCTTACCGCTTTTCTTAGCTCAGCAACATACTCTGTAGAAACATTTCGTATGGGTAGTTGTGCTGTTTTTACTCCCATTATCTTTTTGCCGCCTTCTGCGCTAAGTAGTTCTATTACTGCGGTTGATTCTTTTACAAGCATTACTTTTCCAATTACAATATCCCCTTGTCTTAGTTTCTCCACTCTTTTTCCGCTTACTCTCGCCTCTTTTTTTGTATCATCAAGCACCGCTTCGCCTATTGCGGTTGCGCGTATGATTCCTTTATCAGAATAAGTGTTCTTTCCAGCTGAATATTCTTCCTCAGTGGTTATGCTTTCTCCAGGGAGAATGATTTTTTGTTTTTGTGCCATTTGCTCACCAATAGTATTTTATACCAAAAAAGCGTGTTTTGTTGGTTAAGAATTAACTTCATAATAAGGGTTATAAATCAAGTGGTAGCATGGTCCTGGAATCAATTATTGGGGAGAAGAATATCCGAAAACACCCAGTTTTTGTTTTTTTTCTTGCCATAGTGATCTCACTTGGTGCTATTTTCTTTGCGGGAGTGCTTTTTCCCGCGCATGCCTCGGTTCTCTCTGTCGCATTTGTTACAATTGGGTTAGTTCCTCTTGTGTTTAATGTTCTTGCGGATGAGGAAGCCGAGGAAATGGTTGCGCATAGAAGATTTGGGAATTTTTTTGCGCGGCACTTTAATGTGATAATGCTTTATGTATGGATTTTTATTGGAATTATTGTTGCGTTTGCTCTCGCGTATGCATTTATGCCGGCTGAACTCAAACCCGTTATTTTTGATGAACAAATAAAGGCTTTTTGCGGGATTTCCGGGGAGTGTAATGGCAGTACTCCTTTCTCAATTGCGGGCCGTGCCTCTGCGATGGCGACAGGCGCATGCCTTTCAGCAAGTAGCAGCCTTTCTTCCTGCGCATTATTTATTTTCCAGAATAATGCAGGCGTATTAATCTTCACAGTTATTCTTTCTTTGCTTTACGGGGTGGGCGCGATTTTTATTATTGCGTGGAATGCCTCAATCCTTGGAATATTCTTCGGCGAAACCTTTCTTTCGGGTGCGCATGTTAAGTGGGCGGGAATGTTTCAGAGTATGCTTGTGGGCCACGGTCCGCCGGAACTATTAGGTTATGTTTTTGGTGCACTTGCGGGTGCGATTCTCTCCGCGATGGTCGCAAAAAGGGATTTTTTTACTCACGGAGCAGGGGTATTGATAAAAGATGTTTTGTTTCTTTCGGGGCTCGCAATTTTTTCAGTTGCATATGGGGCAATAATGGAATCAGTTGGGATAATGGGTAACTCTGATTTAATGATGGCTTATCTTTACTATGGATTAGGCTTCATTTACTTGCTTGTGATACTCCTTGCAGTTATTGTTTATGGCAGAGCAAGGCCGATTAACCGCTTTGCGCTTTAAGGATTTTGAAGTTTTTATGTGCGGTTTATAAATTGTTTTTTAGTTTTTTTCTTTTATGGCGAAGTTCATTCCACCAAAGAAACATAAGCCGATTCTTAGCGGTCCAAAATCCGCTGTTACAAAGTTGCGTTCCCGCTTGTCTTTTCTAAAATGGATTGACCCCTTCACTTATGTTGATTTGTTTGTGATGCCCCAAGTGAAAAAGATTTCTAACTCAGAATTCTTAGAGTTTGCTGTGAATGTAGTTTTTGCTTTTATTTTTGCTGCAGTGATTTATACTATTCTTGGTTTGCTTCTTCAAACCGCAACCCCGCTTGTAATTGTTTATTCAGCCTCAATGGAACCCACAATGCATAGGGGGGATGTTGTATTGCTAAAATCAGTTGATAACCCGATTTTTCCAGCGCGAAATGTATTAGTTGACTTAAATATTGCAAATCTTTTGACAAGTAATTTTGTTCAATCAAGTTATGATTCAAGCGGCGAATTGAGTTCATTTACAATTAATGGTAAAGAGATTTTGTATAAAAAAGATGGGCCGATAATAGTTTACTCCGCATACAATCCCGCTTACCCTATGTATAATGGGAAGCAGATTATTCACCGTGCCATAGTTGAGCTTGATGCGGTTGACGGGCAGTTTGTTTTAACTAAAGGGGATAATTCAGCGACAAATAAAAAATTTGACCAGGAACTTGGTTTAACTCTTTACCCAAGTTCCACGAAGGATATTTTGGGGCAGGTAGTGGTTTCTATTCCTCTTCTTGGGTGCGTAAAACTTTGGCTTGTGGATGATTTTTCTTCGGTTCTTTATAGCGGGCATTTGCCTAGCGACTTTAAGGGAATCTGCTGATTTCTCTTTTGACTTAGTTTTTCACACTCGCCAATTTCATCAAAAAACGCGTATATTTCCCCTTTCGTAAGCAGGTTTTTATTCTCTAAACACATATTTTTTTCATGTTTGATTTTTTTGGTTTAGCAGTAAGCGAAGAGCTTGTTTTTCAATTAACAATAGGGCTTCTTGGGCTGATAATTCTTCTTGTTATAATTATAATTATTCTTTTTATTTGGAACTTACGTAAGACTCCTGAAGAGAAGCATGCGAAAGAAATAGCAAAAAGAGTTCTTTTGCTTAAGGAAAACCCTCAGAAAGCAAAAGCCGTGGAAAAGAAACTTGAGATTAAGAAAGGGGAGAGCACTCTAAAATCCCTCTTAATAAAAAAACTTAAGCCAAAGATTGAATCTCAATTAGGAAGCAAAATTGAGGTAGTGGATGTTAATGCGAAGGGGGATAATTTTCTTGTTCTTGCGGATATCGCCGGAGCACAACTTCTTCTAAAACTTGATTCCAGCGGGAAGATTCTTGATTATGAGAGAGCCAAGCACTCGGGGCAGCGGACGCAGTAAAACCCACTAGGGTTTAGTTGTGTAAATAAAAAGCTCTAAACCTTCTAAAAAACCCTAAACCTTTTTTTAGTTTCATCAAAAAAACCTATTTTTTCTCGCTTCCCCTTAAGGTTTTAAACCTAACGAGGTTTGTTCTTTATCAATAGGCGATGATGAATGGAACTTGTTCTTAAGGGTGCTGAAGTTTTTAAGAAGAGTATTGAAGCGATAAGCGTTCTGATTGATGAAGCGGAATTAGTTATTTCTGATAATGGGGTTGAGCTTAAGGCGACGGACCCTAGCCAGATTTCAATGGTTGATTTCTCTCTCCCAAAAAAAGCGTTCTCAAAGTTTGATGCGGTTGATACAAGATTGGGTCTTGATTTGGATTATTTAAACCAGGTTCTCTCAAGGGCGCAGGCTGGGGACGAATTAGTTCTTTCTCTTGACGAAAAGAAAGCGTTTTTGGCGGTTTCATTTAAGGGCGCAGCAGAACGCTCATTCTCTGTTCCGTTAATTGATGTATCAAGCACAGATGTTCCAAACCCAAGAATTGAGTTTGATGCGGAATTAATAGTTAGCGCAGGATTTTTGCAGAGCGCATTTAAGGATGCGGCTCTCATTAGCTCTCATGTTGTATTAGGCTGCTCCGAAGACAAATTTTTTGTTAAAGCGAATTCTTCTAAAGGTAATTTAAATGAGGAAGTAAAACAAAATAAGGTTTCTCTTTCAGAGTTAAGAGTAAAGCGCGAATGTAAGAGTATGTTCCCGCTTGATTATTTGCAGGATATGCTAAAAGCAGCTTCTTCTGATACAAAAGTTGATTTATTCCTTAAGAGCAACGCTCCCGTAAAAGTATCTTATTTGATTGGTGAAGCAAAAATAGGTTATTTCCTTGCGCCAAGAATTGAGTCACAGTAAAGTTTGTGTAGATTCAACGCATTTTTTGCCCTAAGCCAAATATTAAATATTCATTTGCTTTTATTGTTTAACAGGTGTACAAATGCTTGAACTAAAAAATACTTCTTTTTTCCGTTCCGCCGTAGAATCAATCTCTTCATTTGTTCCTGAAGGGAATTTTCGTTTCTCGGATAAAGGGATTTTCTTTAAAGCGATTGACCCAAGCCAGGTAGTGCTTGTGGATTATTTTGTTGATAAGAAGTGCTTTGACAAATATATGATTGAACCTAATTTTGTTGGAGTGGATTTAGTTGAGCTAACAAAAATCCTTCAAAGGGCAATGCCTACTGATAAAATGGTTCTTGATATTTCGGATGCTGAACTAAAAGTTAGGTTTGAATCAGAGATGAAGAGAAACTTTCGCCTCCCATTAATTGATGTTTCTGACGAGGACCCCAAGGTTCCTGCAATAGAGTATGAAGCAAAAGTTGAGATAATGGCGATTTCCTTAAAAGAAATTTTAAAGGATGCTTCGCTTTTTGGGAGCAGTATAGTGCTTAAGGTTTCTGACGGAAAGTTTTTTGTTGAAGCAAAGGGCTCGGCGGGAGTAATGGATGCGGAGGTTACAAAGGTCTCGCATATTGCATCAAAAAAAGAGGTTACCGCAAAATTCTCTCTTAATTTCCTTCAAAATATTGTGAAGCAGGCGGAGAATGAGAAACAAATCACAATTGAGATGAAGAGCGACTCCGCGATGAGAGTATCCTATGCAATTGGACCCTCAAGAATAGTTTTCTATTTAGCGCACATGATTCTATAATTTCTCATTTTAATCTCAAAACACGCTAAACTCAATTAGAGATTTTCTCACGCTCGCTTCCTAATCTCTTAGCAGCACTCTTCCCTTATTTATTTAATGCTTTCCAAACCAAGCTTATTCATGGAGAAGCTTGTTTTTGCGCAGAAGTTTCCTTTCTCTAAAATCGCAAGGAATTATCTAAAACAAATTAATGTTGATATGAATAAGCTCCCTGAAAGCGCGATTAAACGTGCCGCATTAATGGTTTCAAAGGCTTTTTCAAACACTGGGTATAGTTTTGACCCTATTAATGCTCAAAAAGATTTGTATGAAACAGAATTAGTTGCTTTTCCGATTGCAAAAATGTTTGTTTCGCTGATGCGTGTTCCAAACATGTTTGAGAAGTTCTCAAGGATGATTCAAAAAAACGTTTTCTTAGAATTAATTAATGCAGTAAATCCAAGGGATTTGTGTATTGAACTTGTGGATGATTTAGAAATAAATTATTCTCTTTCTGAGGAAGATGGTTTTTTTGCAAGTATTCCTCTTCTAACCTATCTTAGTATTTACTTTACCGACTCTGAGACAAAACTTGTTAATAAGCCTCTAGTAAAGGGGCAAGTTCTTCTCACGGAAAATGATTTTGCGCGTTTTATTTCAGAAATTGCTTACGCAAAAGTATTCTCTTCGCTTCCAATAGATAAAATCCAAATCCCAAAAGAAATCCAGGCATTATCCAAGAGCATTGATTCGCAGTTAGTTGTTATTGAGAAAAAGAATTTTGATGCGAAGATGCTTGGAAAAATTAATCCTAATCTTTTCCCGCCCTGCATGAGTGCGCTTTATTTGGATCAGCTCGCCGGAAAAAAGTTGAGTTACTTTGCGCGCCTCACACTCGCATCTTTCCTTTACAAATTAGGGATGTCAAAAACAGAGCTCCTCTCTTTACTCTCAAAGAGCCCGGATTTTGATAAAAAAGTTGCAGAGTATCATGTGGATAGAATTTTTGATAAAGACCTTTCTCCTCCGGGGCATAAAAAAATTGAGGAGTATGCGTTAGCAACTCCGGCTTGTGCAAAAGAGTGCAAGGGCCGCCACCCCGTGCAGTATTATATTTCAAAATTAAGAATAAGCAACCGCGCAATGAACAGCAAAAAATATTTGGAGGCGAAGAAGAATGTATCCTGAACAAAACTCGCAGGAAGCAATGTTCCTTAAGAAGCATTTCGCTTCATTTTACTCAAAAAACAAAATAACCTCGGTCCCTGAAGTGAATCATAGGGAATTTGGGTTTGGTTTGTTTAAGAAAAAGATTGCGAATAGGAACATGTCTTTTTCTTCCGAGGGTGAAATGAATTCTTTTTTGCGTGAAGCTTCCCCTCTTTTCTTTTCCTACTCAAACGCGTATTATAATTTTCCTGCGCGTACCCCAACAATTGCAAAAGGGTTGATTGGTGCAGATATTATTTATGAGTTTGATGCGGATGAGTTGGGGTTAGAGGTTGAGGAAATTAATGGTGTGCAGTGGTTTATGTCAAATCATTTAGAAGAAGCCAAGAAACAAGTTTTTCGTTTGGTTGATTTTATTGAGAATGATTTTGGTTTCCCCGCTAGTGAATTAAAGATTAATTTCTCCGGAAAAGCCGGGTATCATGTTCATCTCCGCGCGGATAATATTAAGCACCTAAACAAACAGGCGCGTATTGAACTTGTTGATTATCTTACCGGGCATAATTTGGATTTTGAGAAACTTGGTTTTGATTTTGCAAAACATTATGCTCCGCTGCAGAAGAACTCCAAGGGCTTGTGGCAGAGGCGCTTAATGTCTGGAATGAAAACTTATTTTGAGAATGATTCAAAACTAATTGCAAAAACTTGCGGCGCTCCGCAAAAAAAACTTGCTCTTCTCACCGCTGATAAGAAAAAATTATTTGATTCATTTGACAAGGGTCTTCTTTTGCGCTTGGATGGAAAAAAGAGTTCTGACTTCTGGAAAAATGTATTGTTTGAAGTACTAAAAGTACAGCGTTCCCCGATTGATAGGCAGACAAGCATTGATTTAAGTAAGATTATTCGCGTACCCGAAACACTGCATGGGGATACGGGCATGATAGCAAAAACTATTCCGCTTGAAAAGTTAAAGGATTTTAATCCGTTTGTTGATGCGGTTGTTTTTGATGAAAAATTCTCTGGCGAGCGTGTTAAGGTTCATATCACAAAAACCCCCAAATTCACTCTTCTTGGTAAAGAATTTGGTCCATTTGAAGAGACAGATGAAGTATTGCCGCTTTATTGCGCCATCTTCTTAATTGGAAAAGGCAGCGCGGTGCTAAAGCAATAGCCACTATTAAGTTTTGCTTATTGTTGTTTTTTCTTTTGGTTTAAGGGCGAAGTTTTTAAGTAGTTCGTTTAGGATTATTTTTGGGTTAGTGGGGTTATGCGGATTGATTATGATGAGCTTAGGCGTATTCACCGCCTTGAGAAGAATACTTCTAAGTTAGTTGAGGTTGAAGAGGATTTTATTGATTCCCTTGAGGATTTTGTTTCTGTTGAGAAGAAAAAATATTTGGCTTCATTAAAAGAATTCTCTGCCTCTGATGCGCGCGAGTTCACTAATCTTAAGCGCGTGATTGAGGAAATCTTTTTGATGCGCGAAAAAAAACTTTTGAACAAAGCACTTATTTCTTCGCACACAAAAGAGGTTGATGCCGAGATGATGGCGCACCAAGAGAAAGAGACTTTTAAAAAACTCCTCAAGAATTTGGAGGAGCATTACTCAATTTACGAATCGCTTTTCGGGGAGAAGGAGAAGCGCGAGAGTGAGGCTGTTCGTGTATCAATAACAAAAGATGTTCCAACTTTTGTCGGAACGGATATGAAAGAATATGGTCCCTTCTCAGTAGGACAGATAGTAGAGCTCCCCTCAAAAGTTGCGCGCTTATTTATTACAAGAAAGATTGCGGAAGAGAAGTGAAGTCTAATTTAGTTTCTTTTTTGGTTCTCAAATTATTGTCATTTTTTCTTTTGAGCCACTTTTTTAAGGCTTTGTTTGGAGTACTTAATTATTGATTATCATGGATTACCCGGCTAGAGATGATTTTGTTGTTGTGAAGGTTTCACAGATACTTGATTATGGTGCGTTTGTTGATTTGCTCGAATATAAAAATGCCCGCGGGTTTGTGCATATCTCTAATGTTTCAAGTTCTTGGGTAAAGAATATCAGAAATTTTGTAAAAATTAATCAGGTTCGCGTTGCAAAGGTATTGAATGTTGATGAAGTTAAGCGCCAAATTGACCTCTCGTTTGCCGGAGTAAATCCGATGAGGGAGAGAACAGTTCTCTCGCAGTTTAAGCAGATTAACCGTGAAGAAAAATTAATTGAGGTTCTTGCGAAGCAGACGGGTAAACCATTTAATGAGGTTTGGGCTGCGGTAGCAGAGCCCCTTATGCAGGAGAAGGGCTCGCTTTCTGATGTATTTGAAAAAATTGCTTTGGGTTATGATCCTTCAAAGGAACTTGCAAAGGAATGGATTGGTCCCGTAAAAGAGATGATTGAGAAGAATATTGTTGTATCAAAAAAAGAGCTTACTGGCTTATTGAAAGTAAAGTCACTCTCTGCTGACGGGCTTTCGCAGGTAAAAGAGGTTATTGGTTCCGCAGAGGCAGTTAAGGGGTGCGGGATAACTTATGCGGGCGGGGGCTCTTATAATGTTGCTTGTTCTGGGCTGACTTTTAAGGAAGCGGATAAGATTCTTTCCTCTTCAATGAGTGCTGCTGAAGCAAAAGCAAAGAAGCTTGGCGCATCATTTGAGTTTAAGCGTATTGAGAAAAAGTAATTTCCCTCTGATTTTTGCGCTTTTTCTTTTATTGGGTTTCTCAAAACTTTAGCAGAGCTTTTTATTCCTTTTTATTTAAAACATTGCTATGCCTACAAAGATTCTTGTTTTAAAAAAGCTTACGCTTAAGGATGCTGTTCTTGTTGTCGGCTTGCCCGGCATTGGGTTAGTCGGAAAAATTGCTGTTGATTATATGCTTAAGCAGTTTAAGGCTGAGAGGGTGGCTGAAGTGCTCTCGGATTCTTTTCCTCCGAGTGTTCACACAAAGGACTCAAAGATTTCTTTGATAAAGGATGATATTTTTCACTTAAATTATAAGGGGAAAGATTTTCTTTTCCTTGCGGGGCCAGTACAGCCAGCACTTGACTTTAAGATAAGTTCTTCTCATGAACACTACGAGTTCTCCGAGACACTTGTTGGTTTCTTTAAATCAATTGGAGTAAACGAGATAGTTACTCTTGCCGGAATAAATGTCGGGGATAATAGGTTGAACAAAAAACCAGAGGTTATTGTTGCGGCTATTGATGATGATTCGCTGCAAACTTGGAAGAAACTTGGGGCAAAGGAAGATAAGAAGGAAGGACTAATTTCCGGGGCGGCTGGGTTACTTGTCGGCGTGGGGCGCTTGCACGGGATGAAGGGCGCTTGCTTAATGGGAGAAACAAATCCGCAATTAGTTTACGGGGACCACGGCAGCGCAAAACAAATAATTGAGCTTCTCTCAAAGCGTTTCGGCTTTGGAACAAAAATGAAGAGTATTGAGAAAGAGGCAAAGAATATTGAGAAAGCATTTAAGGAACTCACAACTCACCTTGAGCCGACAGCGGAAGAAGAGAAGAACGAGAACGGGTTAAGTTACGTAAGGTAAATAAAGGGGTTTTTGATGAAAGTCCTTTTTTGGTTTTGTAAAAACTTAAAGATTTCTAACCCCCACACATCTTCTAAATCTAAAATTAACGATTCTTCTTTTGATTTGATTGATGAAAAAGATGTTTTGGTTCCATGGATTACTATTGAATCAAAAAGTGATGGTAGTGTTGAACGGTTTTTGCAAGTACTCTCTGATTTGAATTTAATGTCTTCACATTTCAAAACAAAAAATGTTGTGGTTGTTCCTTTTGCCCATCTTTCTTCCCAAATCGCCGAGCAGAAAACAAGTTTTGAGATTATTGGTGAGTTTTGTTCTTTCTTAAAAGAAAAAGGTTTTGTGGTAAAGCGCGCGAATTTTGGCAGTCATAAGGATTTGGAATTCTCTTCTCCCGCGGATGAGTTCCAAGTATTCTTTAGGCAATACCCGAAGCCGGACTTTAAATAAATTGAGCCGTGCAGTGTCAAAAATTCATCATGCTTGTTTGTTTTTTCTTCTCTTTTTTCTCATTAAGAATTAATTTTAGTTTTGCAAGGTCCTCAAGGCCCTTCCTTCCGTTGCGTAAGTGGTATGCGGGGTGGTAGAGAAAGTGCATTCTCTTACCCAGGTGTTCTCGTGTTTCTCCTACGCGCATCGCTTCAAGCCCGAATGCTCTTGCAGCGCTTTTTCCAAGCAGAACAATTAGTTCCGGATTTATTGCATTAATCATTTTCATTGTGAGTGGCAAAAAATAATCTATTTCTTGTTGTGTTGGCGGGCGGATTTTCTTCTCTTCGCTTAACGGGATTATTGGAACAACATTCATTATTGCGTAATTATTTTTTTCTATCCCAAGTTCCTTAACCCATTCCTCAAGCAGTGCCCCGCTTCTCCCGACAAATGGTTTTCCTTTTTCATTCTCGCTAAATCCCGGCGCTTCTCCGATGAAAAGTATTTTTGCGCTCTCTTCTCCTCTGCCAAAAACAATGTGCCCATTAGTATCAAGTACATTTTTGTAGAGTGCGTGCGCTTTTGCGTGCGAGATTAGTTCCTCGCGCACCGATTTTAGTTTTGTGCTTTCATTTAGTTCCATGATTTATTCCTTCTAAAAAGAATTAAAGAATGTTTGCTGTGGCTGCTTAGAGTGATGCATTTATTACACAAGTAATCCAAAGAATTTGAGTAAGAGCATTGCCCCGATTCCTGCGGGTCCGAAGAGTACTGAGATTACAAAGCTTGGTATAAGCGGGAGCTGTACATGAAAAATGTAGATGCTCACAAACCAAATGATTCCCCCAAGTATGCTGTTAGTGATAATTTTTTTTAGAAAGAAGAATAAGAATATTGTTACTGCGATTAGCACAATTCCGATTATTAGTATTGTCGGGTTGCCGATAAGGCTTAGTCCTATGTTAGTTGCCTCTGCCACGGGCTGGTTAAAGTTTATCCCTTTAGCAAAATCGCTGAATATGTCCAATAGTACCTGTGCCATGCATATTTATGGCTTTTTAGTTTTTTTAAATCCTTTGCTCCCAAAAACAGGTTTTTAAATTGAAGAGTGCGTGTTTATTTCTGTGGTAGGATGCCTGGTTTTTCTGATGAACAAAAGAAGATTGCGCTTTTATTGCTTTCAGAGCCAAAGACAGAGGAGGAGCTTCACAAACAGCTTAATCTTCCTTATGATAAATTAGGAATTGAATTAAAGCAGATGCTTAAACTTAATCTCGTTCTAAAAGAAGGTTATCCCACTAAGTACAGATTAAGGCAGGATATTATTGATGAGCTTGCGAAGCGCAAAAAGATTTCAGAAGAAGATTCTTTTAAAATAAAGATTCGCGCGATGATTGAATTAAAGGCGGTTGAAGAAACTCTACTTAAGAAGCACCTCGATAAAATTGGAGAGGCATTAAAGAAAGAAGAGAAATTTACTATTTATGGGTTAACTAATGCGCCGATTATTGAAGAGGACGAAATGTATTCTTCCTTTGTTGAGGTTACTCTTACTGTAAAAGATTTTCCTGCGCTAATAATGTTCCTTTTCTATTATGGTCCTACTTCGGTAGAGGTAATTAAGCCATCAAAAATAGAGTTCTCCCAGTATGAGTTCCAGGAAGGGCTTGTTTCTCTCTCAGACATTTTCCAAAAGTACGCTGAGTACTTCTCAAAGAAGATGACTAAGGCAGAAGTGGATAAGTTCTATAAGGAAATATACTCCTAAATACTCTCTTGAAGCAGTTTTGTCTGCTGGACAGTTCTCCTTCTCTACTATTATTACTTATTATAATTAAATATAATCATTTTTATAATTAAATATATTGAAGAGTCGGCTTAGGACTCGCAAAAACGCTTTTATTTATTTAGTTTTGAGTATGGTACAATCCTAAACCAACTTTTTTTCGTCACTGACAATCAACGAATAGATTTCCTTAGCAAATTCTAAAACGCTAAACTCAATTATTTTCATTACAAACCCTATTTTTTTGTCAAAAAAACCTATTTTCCGTCAATATGCTGTCCAATCAAAAAACCACCCGCCCTTAGTCAATTGACGTAGTGGTTTTCCCCTATTAGCGTATTTTCCCCCTTGATGGGGGGTTTTGACGTAAAGCCCTTCGTTTCGCCAAGAGAAACCTTTTAAAGGCAAAGACGCAATTAGTAGTCATGCCTTATAGCTTTGCCTAGCCGCATTGTCAGCGGCGTAGCTAAGCAAAAAGGAATTATTTTTCGTTATGAGGTGAAAAACGAATGAAAGGACTGAACATAAAAAAAATAGCTGCATTAGGATTAGGCGCAGCTTTGGTTGGTTCAGCTCTAGCACCAGCTGTAATGGCAGGGGCTTTTGAGAATCTATCAACCAAGTTAACACAAAAAAGCTTGATCATAGATGCAACTACAGGTGCACCAGTTGTCGACATCGTTGTTGGTACAATCGGACAGCCTGCAGATGTAATCTGGGCAGGTAACATCGCTGCTAAAGTAGCACAAATGGCTACAATACCAGTGGCTGGCTCAGGATCAAAACTAGTTGATATAACTGTTGGCGGAACAAGCACAACATCAGGCGCAGGCGAAACTACTGAAGCATATGCTGACTTTGCTACAACAGAAGGCAAACTAAGCGGTATGACAGTAACAAACACACAGATGCCTAGCTTGATAAATAACCCATCAGCTAAAGTTAAGTGGGATTCAACAACCTACACAACTACTTCGGTAAGCGAAGACTTAAACGCTGTAGCGGACGTTGACTTCCAAGGAGAAAAATCTTCTTCTAAGTACGCTGTTGGCGAATTATTCGCTTCAATAGAAAAAGCTAAAATTTTCTACAACGTTAACTTAGGTGTAGGAATAGACCTCAGCGCTGATAAGACTCAGATTGACGGCAACTCATACTTCGATGTAGCTATCCCATTCTTGGGTAAGACATACAAGCTTGATGAGATTGACGCATCAGAGAACAGAATCATAATGTACGCTGATACTACTCCAACAGAATTAATGGTTGGACAGTCAATAACTGTTACTCCTGCTACAGCATATGCTGGTAAGGCAATGGTAATAGATTTGGTTGACTTAGTACAAACAGGATCAGGTACAACAAGCAACTCCTACGAAGCTAAGTGGGCTCTAAAGATTGATGGTGTAATTAAGAAGTACGTGCAAAAAGCACCTGCAACTACTTACAACCTAAAGGATGAGTTCGGCTCAAGTTACTTTGGAGATAATGTGTACGTAACAGCTGCAGGATTAAACCTATCAGCTAACAAATACACTGCAACAGTAAGACTTGGTTCAGACAGACTTGAACTAAGAAGCGGTTATGGATTCCCATACACTGGCGATAGCACTGTTGATTCAAAGCAGCCTTGGGAAGTTGTATTCCAGAAGACTGGAAACCAGTTAGTGAAAATCAGCTTGAAGAATCAGTGGAAATATGACAAGACTACTGGATCAGAAAGCGATACTTCAAAATACATTTTGAAGGTTGGTCAAGAAGTAAAATTGCCAAATGATTTCGCTACTGTTAAGTTCGCTGGATTCCAGACAAAGCCAACAACAGAAGTATTAGTTGGTGACATCTCGGATATTGACGGCGGCGGAATACAGTACATAGACCTTAAAGGTACAACTGTTAAAGTTCCATTCTACAAACAGTTTGATTTGGACTTAAACACACCAAGAGTAGCAACAGTATCTGGCCAAGATTATACATTTTGGATAGACACTAAGGCTGACTCGAATAAAATCCTTTACTATATAAAGGGAGATTATTCTTCAGCAGTTGATCACACAACAGCTACATGGACAGACACAAATCTGTTCAGCTACAATAGCGTTACTGATGTAGACGGCGCTCTTGTACCAATAAGCCTTGACCTAGGCGCAAAAGACGCTAGCGGCTCAGTTGACTATATCACCTACTACTTAGTAGCTGATGCATCAACAGAGATGGCAGGACTTGTTTTAGCTCCACAGACATTCAATCTGTACAATAAAGCTAAGAGTGCAACATATCCAAAATTAGAGTTCATAGACACAAACACAGCTTATACACAGAAGTTGTATTACTACCCAAACACTGTTGATTTCATAAACGAATTAATCAACAACGCAGGTAGCGGATACAGCTCAAGCAAGTATATGTCGGCTAATGTCAGATACACTGATAACAACTCTGTTGCAGGCAACTTCGTTGACTTGCACGTAAGAACTGGCGACACAGCAACTGTTTGGGACTACGAGTCTTTGAAGAACGAAACAAGCGCAACAATTGGCGGACCAGCAATAGACGCTAACTACTTCGCTTGGACACACGCAATCAGAGACGGAGCAGATTACTTCAAGGAAGCATACACTCAGGATGGTACATTCGTTGTTTCAGACAATGTAAAGTACACACTAACTGTTCCTGAAGAGCAGAGACTTGTTGAAGTATACCTAGGCGGAACTGGAACAAGCACAACTACAACTGGTGGAAGTAAATACACTGGCGTTGCTGTTGGAGAAACCAAGGGCAATGTAACTGTTGACGCTATAAGCGGCGCTACAACAGGTGTTGCAGTAACAAAGGTTTCAAACATAGTGAAAGCTGACTCAGAATTCATCAGCGGCAAGGCAATACTTGTTGGTGGATGGATGGCTAACACTAAGGTTGCAAAATCTTTGATGGTTGATGCACAGACTCTAGAAGCTAGACTAACAAGCAGCGGAGACTACGTTTCAGCTGTTCTTGACAACGGCAGCATAGTTGTTGCTGGTTGGACTGCTAGCGATACAGGAGTTGCAGCACAAACATTAATCGCAGCTCTTGACAAGCTAATGTAAATAGTTTAATTACAAAAGAGAGGGGGATTAATTTCCCCTTTTCTTTTTCTATTTTTTTTAATCCAAACTTTTTACTTCAGTTAAGGCTTGACGCATAATCTTTTTGCTTAGGTTATGGCTAGACAATAATCTTTTTACTTTGGTTAAGGTTAGGTGCATCAAAATTCCTATCAAGGCTTTTTGGCTTAGGTTATCTATTCATTTGAGTAGTTCTCTTTCTTTTCGGTTTTTTCCAAGCCATATGCCTTTGTTTTTATTCTTTTTGCACCCATTTTTTTGCATGACAACAGCTCATGACCCAAAAGAGACAAGGCGCGTTATAGGTAAAGGAGTTATCCAGCCGGGTTCTCTTGCAGAGAAAGGGGTTGAGTACGCAAAAGCTAGTGGTGCAGGCAGAAAACAGCGTGAAGCCGGATTTAAAAAGAAGATACTTTTTTTAGGGGCAATAGCGGTGTTTTTGATTATTGTTGCGTGGGTTTTTATTGTTTTTTTGCCTAACCAGTACCGTTTTTCCTTCACGGTTGATGATGTGCCTTATTACTCAAATGATTATACTCCTACTGAGTTCTTCAATATTGTGAAGGACTCTAATAGTTTTGTGGTTTCAATTGCATTGCTTGACGGGAATACTGACCCCTGGGCGGTTAATTCAATGAATCTTTGGATTGTTGCACTTAATTCTAACAGCAAGAAAACAGTTGTTGTTACAAGGACGGTTGATGTGTTTGGGGACATAAAATCTTGTCTTACTAATGATGGTAACCTTATGCAGAGTCGGGAGATTTCAAAAGACGCGTGTCTCGCTATTTTAAATGACCCTTCTCCAACTAAAATAAATTTGCATAATGGGGGCGATAATAAGGTTATTCTTTATCCAAACCGCGCGGATATTTTTGCCCAGAGCGGGAGACTAAACTCCACTTTGAATTACCTTGTAATAAAAAATATTTTTACAAATTTTGACACTACTCTCTCAATAATTAATGAGAAGATAAATGCGGTTAATCCTTCTAAGTAAAGAAGTTCTTCTAATTTTGCAGAATTGTTGCGGGGTTCTTCACTTTTCACCGACCCAAAAGCCTTTTATCCTCTTTTTGTCTGGTTTTTCTAAATGTCTGCAATAATGACTCTTCATGTACGCGACCGCGCTTTATTGTTGTTCTTCCTTGGGGCGCTTCTTTTTGCTGTTCTTGCCGCAAGTTTCTCCTGGCCGCCAATTTATTTGATAGTCGCATTTAATGCGTTATTCCTCTTCAACCTTTTTCTATACTTTATGTTATACCTTAACAAAAAGGATTTCGGTTTGGCGCGCACACCAAAAAAATATTTGCCTCTCGCGGTTGTTGTTCCTGTGTATAATTCCATGAATACGATTACAAAGTGCATCGAGTCAATTAAGGCAATGAGTTATCCAATTAAGTTTAGGATAATTGTTGTTGATGACTGCAGTACTGATGGTACGCGCGAAGTATTGGAGAAAATGAGCGGGATTGAACTAATTAAGCATGAAAAGAATTCCGGGAAAGCGGTTGCGCTTAGCACGGGAATAAAAAAAGCAAAGGAGAGTTTTATTGCGCTTATTGATTCTGATTCATATCCTGAGAAAGAAGCCCTGCAAAAAATGATGGGGTACTTGGATGATAAATCAACCGCAGCAGTTACCTGTCTTGTTCTGCCCGACAAGAAAAAATCACTTCTTCAAAAGATACAATTTGTGGAATACCTTTCCGGGTTTGGCCTTAACAATACTTTACTCTCCTCAATTGGCTCAAGTTATGTTGTTCCGGGTCCGCTCACAATTTTTAAGCGCGAGGTTTTTGATGTAGTGGGGAATTTTGAGGCGGGCAACCTTGCGGAGGATATGGAATTTGGTTTGCGTATGAAAAAACACGGAATGAAGATTGCAAATTGCTATGAGGCGCTTGTTTTGACGGATATTCCTTCAACGATAAAGAATTTGTTTATTCAGCGTGATAGGTGGTATCGCGGTGCAGCCTCTAATTTTATCAGGCACAAAAGTCTTCTGTTTAATAAAAAGAATCCTGATTTTGGTTTCTTTATGATGCCCTTTCTTTTTTTTACGCAGGTGCTGATAATTGCTGTGCTGATAAGGCTTGTAATTTTTTTTATAAAAGATTCTTTTTTATCATTAAATATTGCCGCGGTATATCTTTCTCTTGGGGGTTCTGTTTCAATGAGTTTCGCTCAGTCCTCACTTCCAGCCTCAATGCTTTTTTTTATAATAACTTATATTTGCCTGGCGTGGTATTTTTGGCTTTGTTTTAGGACAGTTAAGTACAAGTTAAAACTTGGCGATGTTGTTCCGCTTTTAATACTTATTTTTATATACCCTTATTTTATTAGTGTTGTTTATGCACAGGGATATTTTAAGGAGATTATTGGGGTGAAAGCAAAATGGCGAAGAGTGTCTACTTAACTGCATTAATTGCGACAATCGCGGTGATTGTTGTGGTGTTTTTCATGGTTTCTGTTGCCGATGAAATGAAGGCGCGCCAATTTAACAGCGAGATTAACCAATTTGTTCTTGAGAATGAACTCCAATCCTCCTTCGCGGATTTTGACTTAAACAATAAGGAAGTGTATTGTACGGTTGTTCAGCAGGGAATAATAAATCTTTCAAAGAATGCGAGTATTCTTGAGAGGCAGCTCTTAACATTTAAGGATAATTCTTTTAACACCACTGAGTTTTATTCGGTGAAGAGAAATTATCTGCTCACAAATATGGTATTGTATAGAAATTTTTTAAAAGCAAGGGAGTACTGTGATTTTAACACAAAACCGGTTTTGTTTTTTTATGCGGAGGATAAATCCTGCGAGGAAAAGTGCGGGGTAATTGGAGCGCAGTTGTTTAATTTGAGGGATTGTAATTCTTTTCGCCCGTTTAATTTCCCATATAATTGGCCCTCCTATGAATTCACAAAAATCCTTGAGGTAAAGTACGGGGTAAAAGAAGCGGGGACGCTTGTTGTGGACAATAATACAATAACTTCTTTGCTTTCAAGCACGGAGTTGGCTATGCTGCTTGGTTGTAATTGATTGGTTGGTTTTTCATGGGGCATTTAAAAAAGAGCAGTATTTTATCCGTACGATTCATTTTTAGAAAAATAATTGAGTTTAAGTGGCTGGTATTCTCTTTTGTGCTGTTTGCTTTTTTGCAGGCCCTTCAGATAGCCTTTATTCAATGGGATAAGGTTGCATATATTTTTGGCGGTAAATGGTTTTGCGGACAGCAAATGTACTTTGAGTTTATTCGCCCCCCTCTTCCTTCTTTTCTTAATTGTGTCTTTGGGGCGCAGGACTATTCAATGATTCTAACAACTATTTTTGCCTGTGTTGTTTATTTTGCGGCGGTTCTAATTATTTACACAAAGAATAAGTCCGCCTTTGACCAAAAAGTATTGGCATTATTTGCATTCCTCTTCCCTACAATTCTCTTCGTTTTTAATTTTGGCTCGGATATGCTTGCGGTTGCCTTTATTCTTCTCGCATTTGCGGTGCATTCGCCTTCAAAGAAGGGAATTGCTTTTGCACTTGCCTCGCTCTCAAGGTACAATTTTTTGATTTTTGGAATTATCCTTTTTTGGGGTGAGAGAAAGAAGCCGAAGAATCTCTTAATTATGGGTGCCCTTTTGGTTTTGTTTTGGGTTCCTTGGATGATTTTTAATTATCTTTACACAGGAAATCCTTTTTTTAGTATTATTGAGAGCACTTACTTAAATGTGCTTAATAAGGGTGCGCCGCAGCCGTTTCTTATTGAACAAATATTTGTAATTGTGTTGTTTGTTTTATCTCTCTTTTTGACAAAAATAAAAGACTCTCTGTTTGACCAAAAATCCCAGGCGGGGATTATTGCAGCGGTAATGTTTATTTTCTCAGCGGTTAAAGAAACCCGTTTCTTGGGGTTGCTTACTCCAATGCTTGCATTTAATGCCGCGAAAGCATCCGCGAAAAGCAGGCGTACAAAAATATTTTTTATGGCTGTTGCGTTTCTCTCACTGCTCGCTGTTTTTGTGTATTTTTTTCATGCGCCTTATTTTGTGCGTTCTATTTCAATTCCCCAGGATTCTTTCATTAAAGATTGCAGAGTAGCAAGTGATAACTGGGTTTTCTTTTATGATAAAGGAATTGTTGCAGAGTATCCCCCAAATCCTAATTCGTGGAGTGCATTTGTGTCGGGCGGCGGAAGTATTGTTCTTTATAATTATCAAGGAAAAGATTTCAACGGCTTTGATGTTATTAATCGCGGAGAATATGTAATACTAAAGTCGTCTTCGTGTGCGCCGCAGCCAAAGAGTTATATTTCCGGTCCGCTTAGGGATAGTGTGCTTAAGTGGCTGCGCGATACTAACTCAAAAATTTATGATTATTCTGATTGGGTGAATTAGGGTTTTGTAAATTTCTTTAAGCTAGTTAATAGAACTATTTCTTTCATGCCCGCTTTGTTTTTATGCCATTAATTTGAATATGAAATATTTGCTGAGAAGATAATTATAAACAAAGGCAATAAGGATTCCAATTATTTTTGCAATTAATGGTATTGTTTGGGTCATTTCAACAAGCAGTATTACCGCACTAGTATTGATTATTATTCCGCCGATTGTTATTATTGCAAATACTCCAAATTGTTTTCTTCTTGGGCGGTATTTGTTATTAAAAGCGATTTTTCTTTTTGCAATATATCCTACTATTGTTGCGATTAGAAATGAAACCACTGCCGCAATAATATAATTCATAGAGAGTATTGTTGACATTATAAAGAATGTTCCAATTTCTGTGAGTCCTGAAATAAGGCTTGATATAATGTATCTGACGATTTCTTTTGAGCTTGCCTTTGCGATTAGTGAATTTGCGGTGTTAGAATAGTCTTTTCCCATAGTGATTCCTTTATTTGTTGATTTGCTTTTACTTCTAATAGTATTGATTTGTTTATTAAAATATCTCTTCCTTTAGCAGTTCTCTTAGCACAGTTGTTGCATAATTTCCTTTTGTGAGGAAGAATGAAATCACAAGCGCTTTTTTTCCTTCATTAAACTCATCCGCTTTGATTCCCTCAAGTTTGAAGTTCTCGGCGCGTAAAACAATTTCTTTTCTTTCTCCCTTGCTTGAGAGTTCGCTTAGTTTATTTGTTTTAAAATTCTCAAAAGCCAATTCCTCTTGTGCCATTATCCCGCGCTCAAGTTCTCCTGCTTCTCCTTCTGCATAAACACTCTCAAATCCAGGGAGTATTATTGCGGGAGCCCCGTTAATAAGCAAATCTCCATCAATTTTGCCAAGTGCCCCCCCGCCATATTTTTCAATTCTCTTCGCAAGTATTTTATTGAAGATATCGCTTTGTACTGCGTGGGTGAATAAGTACCTCATTTTTTCAGGGAGCTCACAAAATGCCCCTGCAAAATCATTCGGGAATTTTACTAAGTGGTTGAGCATTGCTTTTTCTGCTCTCGCATCCATCGGGAATTCTTTTAACGCTTTTTTATAATCCTTTGTTTTTGCAAGATTTATTCTCGCTTGTTTTAGTTCTTCTTTCTCTTCTTCATAAGTCTCCGTGAGATATAGCATTATTGCTTCTTCAAATTTTCCAAGTAATAAGAGTTTTCCTACTCTGTGTGTGATTTGTCTTTTTCCCCCGAATCTTTGATTTCCATAATAATTTGGCAATCCTGTTTGGGCTTGTTTTGCAAATTCGCTAACAATGCCGCGAATTTCTTCTTCGCTTTGGGCAATGTCCCTTATTGTTATTGTGAATTGGTTTCCAGATAGTTCTCCAAGCTCTACCCGCTTATTGCTCCAAACTGGGTTTCTTAGTTCAATTCCCTTTACTCCAAATCTCTCAACAAGTTCTGGGTTCGGCATGTAAATACTTATTCTTTGGCAGCTTATTGCGCGTTTGTCTTTTAGCCCGGCGTACCCTATTCTTTTTTTGCTTACATTAAGTCCGCGTGAGATTATTGCCATTGCCGCGGAGGTATCAGTATTAATTTTTTCCATGTCAAGGAGCAGGTGCTCTTCATCCTTTCTCTCTAAAACTTTTATTTCGCGTTCTTCTCTTTCTTCCCACGTTTTGTTAAATCTCTGCGCCTTGCACACATATCCGTCAGTAAGTACTTCTTCTACAATAAAATCAGCGTATCTTTGCTTTACCCTTCCCTTAAGTGTGGGGGTTGTTGTTAAGTATTCATTCATATTAACCATCAAGATTTATCCTTGAAAATATTAAACATTAAAACCTTGGAATTTATTTTTAAATTTTGTATCTAAGTAACGCCGCTATTCCGCCAAACCCTGAGAAGAAGTTTTGTCCTTCATTTGTTTCTGTGCTTATTACTCTCACCTGTGCTCCGCATTCTTTTGCTTTATCAATCATATAATCAAGATAACTTATTTCTTCAAGTGTTTCCACTCTGCTCTCGCATTTTGTGCAGCGCATTTTGTTTTCCTCAAATGTTTCCGGCTCCTTTACTATTTCTATCTCCGAGTTCTCGCAGTGTTCGCAGAATTTACGAAAAACTATCCATGGGATATCTTCCGAGATTATTAGTACATTTACTCTTTTTTCCTCAATCGCTTTTTCTACTTCTGCCTGCCCGTAAGTGGCAAGCCCGTCGCGTGCAACTTCTCCAAGGAACTTATCAAGTATCTGCCTTTCTTTCACAAGTTCCGAGTCCTTTAGTAAGTCCTGGCTTTTTTGGACTAGTTCTCTTACTCCGCCTTCATCAGTGTAAGCAGTATCAATTATCCCCATCACTCTCTTTTCAAGTTCGTGGTGTAACACTTTTTTTTCCATGAAATAGTTTTTTGTTAGTCCGGGCCCGCCGATTAGCACTCCTTTTATTCTTGGGATATATGGCTCAAAATATGAATTGAATTTCTCCGCGGATTTTCTAAAAAAATCCTGCATTGCTTCTTCCCTTAATCTTTCAAATCTTTGTGAGGATTGTCCCCCGGCCCTTGATTTTCCGGGCACCATTGATGTAAAGTGTCCCAGGATTTCATATTTTTTGCCCACGAGCTGCGCAATTGTTGCTTCGTTTTTATCAATTGTCATTATCGCGTAGAAATCATTTGGTGCCATCATTTCTTTTAAGTGGTCAATGTGAAATGCCGAGTCGCACCAGTATAATTTTACTTTTAGCGGCCTTACTGGAGTAATTGTAAATAATCTAATATCGCTTCTTCCCTCTGATTCGGAAACATTTCCCGCAAATACTACGAGTCCGTTTGCCGGTAATTTAAAATTAATATTTTTTAAAAACCCAATTATTTTTCGCAATGCTCCTTGAACATTTTTTCTTGTTGAGGGGGATTTTATGTTCCCGCTTTGGTTTATTTCTTCGCTAAGAGTATTCATTACGGTACTTCTATCAGTTCCGGGCGGGATGTATTGTGTGATGAGTTCTGTGTGTCTTCCCTTAAACCCCTCAAGCATTTTGAGTTTCTTTTTGAATACCGCCATATCCGCTTCGCTAACCTCTTCAAGTACATGATGCGGTGCGCTTGTATTTGCCATATTAATCATCTTTTCTTGTTTGTTTCATTCCTCAAGGAGTAAGGTATTTAAACTCCCTAAAGTATATATCTTCGGTTTAGTTATCTTTAAAAGCCTTGGATTTTGTTATAAATTACGCTGGTGATTGGATGTTTGATTTGTTTGAGAAATTTGACGGCTCCCCAAAAACCGAGGAATCTTCTTCCCAAACCCAAAATGACCCCTATGCTTCGCTTGGGCCAAATTCAACTCCCTCATATTCTTCTTCCTCCGCTTATTCTTCATCAAAAAAGACTTTTGTTCTTAGCGTGGGCGGGAGTGTTTTTTTTAATGAGAAGCTCCGCGCGCCTGAGATTGCAAAGTTTTGCGAGGTGTTAAATGAATTCATCCGCGAGGGCTACCAATTTGTTATTGTTGTTGGCGGGGGGCGAGTAGCAAGAGTGTATCAGGCGGGAGCAAAGGCTCTTGGCGCAAATAATTTTGAGCTTGATGAAGTGGGAATTGCAATTACCCGCGCAAACGCATTATTTTTCACATATGGTATTGAGAATGCTTGGAAGGGGGTGCTTAGCGACCCAAAGGAAGCAGAGAGAGTATTGCTTTTGAATAAGACTCCCGTGTTTGGAGGAACTACTCCAGGCCAGACTACGGATGCCGTTGGTGCAAGTATTGCGGAATTATTGGGCGCGGATTTTATTAATTTGAGTAATGTTGACGGGATTTATTCCGCTGACCCCGCAAAGGAGCCTAATGCTAAATTGTATAAGGAATTAACTCATACAAAAATGGTTTCGCTTCTAAAGGCGCAGGCCTCAAAGCCCGGCGGGCACTCTTTTGTTGATGCGCATGCCGCAGCAATTCTTGACAGAAGCAAAATAAGGGGTTTTTTTATTAGCGGCACGGATGTTGAGAATTTTAAGAGTGTTGTGAGGGGAAGCCCTGATTTTAAGGGAACGCTACTACAAACCCTCTCCGCGGAAGAGCGGATGAATGATGAAGAGAAAGAATAAATTTATTAGAGTGATTTGTGCATCGGGATGTGCCGAATTCCTGCTTCCATAAATTCTTTTCCAGTTGCCTCGTAACCCATTTTTTCATAAAACTCTTTTGCATGAAGCTGTGCGTGAGTTATTACTTTATTATATCCCATTTCTTTTGTTTTTTTCTCAAACGCTTTAATTAGTTCTTTGGCGATTCCTTTTCCGCGGTTCTCTTGTGTAACAGCGAGTCGTTGCAGCTTTATATTTTTCCCAGATTTTACCATTCGGATGGTTCCAGCGGGCGTGTTGTTAATAAAAGCCAAAAAGTGAACGGCAGTAGTGTCTTTTAAGTCTCTTTCAATCTCAAAGGGCACATGTTGCTCGTCAATAAAAACTTTTTTTCTTATTGCAAAGCATGCCTCAATTTCACCGTGTGTTTTGCATTCTTTTATGATAATCATTTTATCACTCAATAAATAAGTTCAAGTTTATAATTTTCATAACTCTTTTTCCCAAGCAAGTACTCCACTTCGGGATAATTTATGATGGGCTTTTTGTACTGCAAATAATCATCAATGCTAATTCTTGGGCATGCAGTGTTAATGAATGCTTCCGCATTTATCCCAAGTAGTGCAGTATCTGAAATAAAATCCATTGTGTAGATTCTTGCGCTCTTCCCTTTCTTCTCAAGTTCTTTTTTTATTTGCTCTGCAGTATCCATTCTGTTTTGCCCTTCTTTTGTTGAAACTAGTATTGCGTAGCTCTTTGCTTCTTTTGCTCTCTCTATGAGCAGTATTCTTCTCTTAAGAAAATTATTTTTCTCTTCTTCAAGTGTTCTTGCCGATAATTCAAGAGGGTTTGCGATTATTACTTTTTTTCCTGTCGCAAAGTGTATTCCAAGCGGGTGGAATAATCCGTCCCCAAAATAGATTATTGTATTCGCTTTTGTCTGTGCGCTTGAGTAATTGCATCCAAGCACCTGCCCGTTCTCTGTTCGTTTTCCTTTCTCAATAAAAACTTTTATTTTCTCCTTGCCTTTTTCTATTTCAGTTTTTATTTGCGGTAAGTAGTGCAAAAATTGTGCGGTGGTTGTTAAACAAATCTCTTTGATTTTCTCGTCAATTAAATATTCTTTGAGTATTCTCATTTCTCGCTCAAAATTTTCTCCAAGTTCATACTTTAGCGGAGAATATACGACAGGGATAGTAGTTTTTTCCACAAATTCTGTGTGTCCGAGGTGTAGTATTGCATCACACCCCATTCTCTTTGCCTCATTTTGCTTTAAATCACATGCCCCAAAGCAAGGGTCCATGGAGGTAACAACTTCAAATCCTTTTTCCTCAAGTTCAGCAATAATTCCTTCGGTTTTAGTTTTGAGCCCTTCCGGCACCTGTAAGAATACCCTTTTTGCATGAAGCTTTTTGAGCTGTTTTACCGCATCGCTTAGTTCTAGTTTTAGCATAAAATAACCCTATTTCGCAATAATTAAGTAGTTTTGGTTTGGGGGTGATTTGCTAGGTAATTAGCCTAATCTTTTTTGTTCTTAGCTTTTTTATCAAGTAGTTCAAGTTCTTTCTCGTTGATTTTAATATTAGTTCTTTTTGTATTGGAGAGAATTACTATTGCAATATACCCTAGGAGGGTGATTAAGCAGACTGCAAATATGGTTGTAAATAGCCACATTAATTCCGCAGGTACAGCCAAAATTTCAAATACTAAAATCAACAAATACCCAATTACTGCAAAAGCAAGTATTGCCGCAAAGGCATTTTTGTTTTTTTTCATTGTGTCGCTTTTTCCGATTAATGGTGTTGCTTTCTTTATTTTAGCTTTTCTGATGCAGTCAATGCAAAGATAGCCCTTTGCTGTTTTATAGATACAATTTACACAAACAGTTTTCCCGCATTTTTGGCATACATACCCATTAAGATCTCCGTATGGTGTTGTTCCGTTGTGGCAAGGACACCATCTGGCCCAATTGGTTTCTATTTCCACCGATTTCATGATCTTCCACTTTTATAGTGTTCAAGTATCTTCTTCTTTTCTTCTTTTATTACTGTTTTTCTTATTTCATCCACCGCATCAATATTCGCCGAAACAGAATCTATTCCGTACCATATTAGTTTTGTCACCATTTCTGGGTTGCTTGCGGCTTGTCCGCAGATGCTTGTTCTAACTCCCGCTGGTTTGCATTTCTTTATTACATATTCGAGTTGTCTTAGTATTGCGGGGTGGAGTTCTGAGAAGTTTTTTTGTACTCGCTCGTTATTTCTATCCATCCCGAGGGTGAGTTGTGTTAAATCGTTTGTGCCGAATGAAACGAATTTTATGTGGGGGATGAGTTCGTCAGTTATCCATACCGCTGCGGGGGTTTCAACCATTACCCCTATATCAATTTCTTTTTGCAGTCCGATTTCCTCGGCAATTTTTTTTGCGCCAAGTACTTCATCAACGCTTACAACAAATGGGAGCATTACTCCGACGTTAGTTATTCCTTCCGAGTATAATTCCTTTATTGCCATTAATTGCGCCTTGAGTAATCTTGGTTCATCAAGGTCTCTTCTTATTCCGTGCCACCCTATCATCGGGTTCTCTTCTTTTGGCTCTTTGTCTCCGCCGATGAGTTCTTTGTATTCATCGCTTCGTGCATCAAATGTTCTAAACCAAACTGGTTTGTTTGGGAATTTCTCCGCAACTACGCGTATTCCTTTTTTCACGGTTTCTTTTAAGTCAATATCTTTGTTTTGTCTGATAAATTCAGCGGGGTGCATTCCACTGCTTGTTATCATGTGTTCTGCGCGAAGTAACCCTACTCCATCAGCTTTTGTTGCGGCTGCGCTCTCAGCGGCATCAGGGAGTGCTACATTTACTTTTACTTTTATAGAAAGGTCCTTTAATACATCAAGTAATTCTCTTTGTTCTTCCGCTTTTTGTTCTGCATTCATTTCCCTGTATTTTAGTTTCCCGAATTGTGTTTCAATTACCTTTATTTTTAGTTTTTCTTCCTGCGCCATTGTACTTGTTTTTGCTTCTCCCTTTAGGTCTTCTTCTAGTGAATCAATTTCTTCTTCCTCAAACATTTTGATTTCTTCTTTTGTGTGTGTTATTTCCACTTCTCCAGAGTATACTTTTCCTGTAAATCCATCTATTGTTACTTCTTCCCCGTCCTTTAAACTTTCAGTTGCTTTTTCTGTTCCCACTACGCATGGTATTCCTAGTTCTCGTGATACTATTGCGGCGTGACACGTTCTTCCTCCCTCATTTGTAATTATTCCTTTTGCTTTTTTCATTACTGGTACCCATGATGGGGAAGTCATTTTTGTTACTAAAATATCTCCAATTTTAACTTTCTCAATATCCTCTATCTCTGGAACAACTTTTACTATTCCGCTTACTACTCCTGGCGCTGCCGCAAGTCCTTCAAGTATTGGTTTTTGTGTGGTTTGTACTGCACTTCCTTCAACTTTTTTCTCTAAGGTTGTGATTGGGCGTGCTTGTACAATGAAGAGTTCGTTGTGTTCCATTGCCCACTCTATGTCCATTGGTTTTGCGTAGTGTGATTCTATTCTTTTTCCAATTTGTGCTAGTTCAATTATTTTTTCATCACTCATTTTTTGCATTCCTGCTTTTCCTGGTCCAAGATTAATGCGCACGTTTTGTTTTCCTTCTTTTATTAGCATCCATTCCTGCTTGTTTATTTTCTTTGCAACCATTTTCCCGCTTTTTTTATCAATTACATAATTATCCGGGGTAATGCTTCCTGATACAACTGTTTCTCCTAAACCAAATCCTGCTTCAATAATTATTTTCTCCAAATCCCCTGTTGGGTCGGCTGTGAACATTATTCCACTTACTTCGCTTTCTACCATTTTTTGTACTACTGCGCATAATCCAACTTTCTCTGTTCCAAATCCCTGTTTTTTTCTATAATATACTGCTCTTGCGGTGAATAAACTTGCCCAGCATTTTTGTACTGCTCTCACTACTTCTATTTCTCCTTGTATGTTTAGGTAAGTTTCTTGCTGCCCTGCAAATGATGCTTCAGGGAGGTCCTCTGCGGTTGCCGAGCTTCTAACCGCTACTAGTGCGGGACCGGATTTTAAATTTGTGTTCATCATTTGTGTTTTTATATTTCCTTCCTTTTCTTTTGTAATTGCTTCAACAAGTCCTGAACCGGTTTGGCTTAGTACCCGATAATTCTCCATGATTTCTGTTCGTATTTGTCCGGGCATCCTCGTTTTTTCAATTAGTTCCCTGATATTTGCGCTCACTGTTTCTAGTTGTGTTGTATTCTCTACATCAATCGCGTCAATTGCCTCAATTATTTTTTTCTTTATCCCCATATCCTCAATGAACTTAAAGTATGCTCCGCTTGTCACAACAAATCCGTTTGGCACCGGAAAATTAGAATTAACCATTTCCCCTAAGGATGCCCCTTTTCCGCCCACGCTAGGGACATCATTCATACTTATCTCGCTAAACCAGAGAATGTTCTTCATGTGCATAAAAGAGGTTGTTGGATTTTAAAAGGGTTGCGGGTGCTTTTTTGGCAATAATTTTATTCAGTGGGGTAATGTAATATTTCCCCGTTTTTTATTGTGTATGCGCTTTCCTTTATTTTCATTGCCCTGCTGTTGTTAAAATTAATTATTCCTGTGGCTCCATTAAGCCCGTTTATTCCGCTAAGTGCCTGTTTTATCTCCTCAACTGTTGTTTTTCCTTCAAGTGCTCTTGCTATTGCTTTCATTGCATCATATGTCGGGTAGGTTGCAAGGTCCATTAGCGGCGGTCTTGCTTTTTGTGCAACAAATTTTTGAGTGAATTCTTTCGCAAGCCCGGTGTTTTTATCCGCTGTCCAAAAAGCAAATATTATTCCTTGAGTTGTCCCCATTGCCGCTTGTTGTAGGGAGGGGCTTGTGATTGTTCCTAGTGAGAAGTACTGGCCCGTTATTCCAATGTCTCTTCCTTGTTTCATCGCTTTTCCGACCTCATCATATCCCAAGAAAACCAAATCATTTATTTCATTATTCTTCATTTTTGTTATTGTTGTTCTAAAATCTGATGTTCCTGCAACATGTGCTTCTGATACCACCTCCACTTTTTCGTTTAACATTTCCGTTAGGTATGTATTTATCAGGGGCATGAATTCATCGCTGTTAAAATAAATTACTCCTACTTTTTGTACACCCTTCTTTTCAATTTCTCCAGCAAGTACCTCAGCAATGCTCTTTGAATCAGTTGCAATACAATAAACATTTTCACTAAGCGCGGCTATTTCATCGCTGCAGTCAAGCGGGTCAATTAGTATTACTCCGTCTTGTTTTGCTGTTTTGGCTAGTGCAAATACACTGCTGTATGTGTTTGCAAGTATTATTTTTGCCTTATCAACTTCAACGAGTTTTTTGTATGCTGTTATTGCTTTTGTGGCATCATATTGGTCATCTTCAATTATAAGTTCAATTTGTTTTCCATTCACTCCTCCTGCAGAGTTTATTTCATCCACTGCGATTTGTGCGGCAGTAGCAGAATCAATTCCAAGTACCGCACTTTGTCCGGTGAGCGGCCCCATCCAACCAATAACTATTTTTTCCGTTGTGTTTGGGGTTTGCGTGCATCCAAATAGAAATAAAATTAAAGTAAATAAAATTCCCGCAACGATTAAGACTTTCTTTTCCATTTCATCACCGCTTAGTTTATTTATTTTTTTTAGTTTAAATCACTTATTTTTCCGTTAATGATTTTTTTCACAACGAATGCTTTTGTAAATGCCCTATTGCCATCACTTGTTAGTTCTCCGCTTGCTCCGGAGTAATTTGTTATCTCCGCAAGGTATTGTGCCACCGTATCTGGTTCATTTGAATTAGTGTCCCTCATCGCTTTTGCGAGCATCATTACCGCATCATATGCGGTATCCGCGCCGATATCCATGTTTTTGCCGTAAGTTGTTTCATATTTTTCTTGGAAATCTTTGGTCGGAGTTAAGAATGTTAAAAACTCCATTCCTTCGTATGCTCCTTTTGATGCATCAACTGTTGATTGGTCTACGCTGATGGAATAAATTGGGAGAGTGTTCCCTAGTTCTCGGGTTTTTCTTGCTACAATTGTTCCTATTAGCATTCCGTCTGTGGTTGTAATTATTGCTTCTGCCCTGTTTGCATCCTTTATTTTTAGCGCATCTGTTGAGGGGTCTTTATTATTTGGGTCAGGCTCCACAGTTACAATTATTTGTCCGCCCAGTTCAGTGAATCTCTGCGTGAATGCGGTTGTTTGCTCTTTTACCCATATCTCTTCCGCGCCGATTACTGCAACTCTTCTAATGCCCTTGTTGTAAACGTAATCCGCAAGGTTTGATGAGAGAACTTTGTCATGCGGCCAGGTGTTGAATAAATATTTGTTCGCTTCATTGAATTCCGCTTTTCCTAGTGATGGGGAAATCATCACGACCTTGTCCTCTGCCGCAAGGTCTACTAGCGGGATTCCTGTTCTTGACCATGTTGTTCCAATAATAAAGTGTATTCCCTCATTCTCTACAAGTTGTTTAAACGCGCTCACCGCTTTTTCTGGTGTGCTTTGGTCATCCTGGTAAGATACCTCGATGTTTTTCCCATTTATTCCGCCGCTAGCATTTATTTTGCTTACTGCAAGTGCTACTCCGTTCTTTGCGGCTTCTCCCCAAGAGCTCCCATCCCCTGAGAGTACCCCGATAAACCCGATTTTGATTGTCTCTTGATTAGTTGTTTGCGTGCATCCGAAGAGAATTAATAAGGTGGCAAGAATCAGCCCTGCCGTTAAAAGTATTTTCCTCAATTAATCACCAAGTAAGGCATTATTACACTTACTTGGAAGCCAAAAGGGTATTTAATGGTTGTTTTGAATTGGCTGAGGGTTATTTTTAAGTATTCAAAAGCAGTGATTTAGTGAGTGTTTGTTTAAGAAATCAGGGTGTTTTTTGCTTTAGTGGTGTTATCTTTATGTCATTGTTTTTGCAGCTCTTGGTGAATGGCCTTATTGCTGGGGGGATTTATGCTCTTGTTGCCTCTGGCTTCTCATTAATTTATTCTACAAATAAATTTGTTCATTTTGCGCACGGTTCCGCGGTTGCGGCGAGCGCGTATGTGCTTTACTTGCTCTTCTCAATGCTTGGACTTGAGTTCTTCCTAAGTGTTTTTTTGGTGATTCTTTTCGCCGGCGCATTTGGCTTATTCATGGATAAGGCAATTTATTCCCAGCTTCGTGCGCGTAAGGCGAGTGGGTTGATTATGCTTATTGCGAGTATTGCTCTTTTGATTCTTTTTGAATCACTTATTCTTCTTTTCTTTGGCGCGGATGTGAAAACAATTAATTTAATTAAGGTTGAGAAGGGTTTGGAGTTTTTTGGCGCAATAATTACTCCTCTGCAAATTGTAATTATTATTACTTCTGTTGTTCTCCTCGTTCTTCTCTTCATTTTTATGAAGCGAACAAAATTAGGTAAGGCTATGCGTGCGGTTTCTGATAATAAGGATGTTGCGGAGATTGTGGGGATTTCCTCAAAGAGGATTTTTGCTTGGAGCTTTATTATTGGTTCCGCTGTTGCGGGCGTTGCTGGGATTCTTATTGGGCTTGAGCAGAACCTTGAGCCCACCATGGGCACGAATTTAATGATTAAGGGTTTTACTGGCGCGATAATTGGAGGGATTGGTTCTGTTCCTGGCGCAATCTTGGGTTCATTTCTTTTGGGCCTTGCGGAGAACTTTGGGATATGGTTTCTCCCAAGCGGCTATAAGGATGCAATAGCATTTGTTATTCTCTTCGCCTTCCTCTTATTTAGACCGCAGGGTATTTTGGGAATAAAAAAAGTGGGGGACAAGTCCCCTGGCGGGGACAGGTAGGTGTGACTTATGAAAAAAATAATCCTGGTTTTTGCTTTGGTTTTAGTTTCTCTGTTGTTATTTGGTTGTACTGAGCAGCCAAAGAAAATTAAAGTTGGTGCTTTATTGCCCCTCACAGGTTCAGCCGCAAGTTATGGGGATACTTGGGAAAAAGCGTTGTCAATTGCGCTCGATGATTTTGAGGCGGATACAAACGTTTCTGCCGAGATTCTGTTTGAGGATACACAGCTTCGGCCAGAGTTGACAGTATCCGCGGCTCAAAAGCTTATCAGCTTAAATAAAGTCACTTCAATTATAACGGGTGCTGACACTTTGGTTTTTCTTCCGATTACAGAAAATAACAATGTGTTGGTCTTTACCACGGCAAGCAATCCTGACATAACCCTGAAGCACAAATATGTTTTCAGGATAAACCCATCTGATTCGGAGCAGGGTGTTGACATGGCACGGCGTATTTTCGAATTAGATTTTAGTTCCACTGCCGTAATGGCTTTTGAAGGAGAATATGGAAGGGGGCTTTCCAGTGTATTCATTAATGAATTTTCAAAGAAAGGAAAAATAGTTTTCTCTGAATACTTTTCGGATACGGAATCGGATTTCCGCTCCATCTTGGCGAAAGTAAAGAATAGCGTTGCGGATTCACTATTTGTTATCGCTCTTGACAATCAATACCCTGCCATTTTGAGGCAAATGAAGGAAATGGATTTGAATATTAAGGTTTTTGCTTCGGAAACAATCCACTCGGACTCGGTTTTGACTGACTCAAATGGTTTGGCTGATGGAATTAATTTTTTCTATTATCCTCAAACGGATTCTAATATACGTAAAGATTTCGAAACCAAGTACTATACAAAATATAATTCTTCACCAGGCCCCTTTGCGGATTCAATATACGATGCAGGGTTATTGGCACTTTACTCTGATTATTTCTCAGATGGAAACTATTTGAAGGCAATAGATTATTTGCATTCTTTGACCAATTGGGAGGGAGCAAGCGGGAAACTAACATTTGATTCTAACGGCGACCCGATAGGGAAGTATTTCCAATTGTATATAATAAGTAAGGACAAATTTGTTTTAGGTGATTCCAATGTTTGAAGCGTATTTGATTCACTTATTGATTCTTGTTGTAATTTACATTATCCTCTCAATCTCCTTGCAATTAAGCATGGGTTTTACGGGGCTCTTTAATTTCGGGCACATCGCGTTTTATTGTATTGGGGCATATGTCTCTGCTCTTTTGGCGCTTAATGGTTATCCTTTCATTATTTGCATTCTCGCCGCGGGAATAATTGCAGCAGTATTTGGGCTCTTCCTTGCTTTTCCAACAAAGAAACTAAAGGGGGATTATCTTGCCCTCGCTACTTTGGGGTTTTCTTTTGTTGTTTATGCGGTTGCATTAAATTGGGTTGAACTCACAAGGGGTCCGCTTGGTTTGCCTGGCATCCCAAAGCCTGAGATTTTGGGTTTTGTTTTCTCTGATAATTTGTATTTCTTAATCCTCGCAGGAGTAATTGCGATAATATCTTATTTGGTAATTAAATGGATTGTTTCTTCTCCGTTTGGAATTGTTCTTGAATCTGTTCGTGATGATGAGCTTGCCTCAAAGACTTTGGGTAAGAATTCTTTCAAAGCGAAAGCATATGCGCTTGCCCTCTCCGCTTTCTTTGCGGGTATTGCGGGTTCATTATACGCGAGTTATATTACTTTCATTGACCCATCTTCATTTACTCTCCTTCAATTAATCCCAGTGCTTGCGATAATAATTATTGGCGGGCTTGCATCACTTGAGGGAACAATTATTGCCGCAATAATTATTGTTCTTCTCCCTGAACCATTACGTTTCATTGGTTTTCCTTCAAGCGTTGTTGGTCCCGCGCGCCAAATAATATACGCGTTATTATTACTCATAATCCTTCTTTTCCGCCCGAAGGGGATTAAGGGGAAAGTAGAACTTGAGTAGCGCGTTGTATCTTAGTTACTATTTTTTCCCTCTGTCGCAAACCATTTTATTCTTTTTGTAGCGTGGTTTGATATGCTAAAGAAGTACTTATTAGATAAGGCCGCGGAAGATGGCTTTGCTCTTACTTTTGATGATGTTCGTCTTCGTACGGGGTATGCGCAATTAATGCCTGATAGCGTGAATCTAGAATCATTTTTTTCAAAGAACATTAAATTAAAGGTCCCGATTGTTAGTGCCGCAATGGATACTGTTACTGAGAGTAAGATGGCTATTGCGATGGCAAAACTCGGCGGGTTAGGAATTATTCATAAGAATTTGGGAATTAGTGAGCAGGCCGCGGAGGTTGCAAGGGTAAAACATAATTTGAATGGTTTGATTGAGCCCCCGATTTGTGTTTTTGAGGATGAATCAATTGATTCGATTGTAAGACTGATTGATGAGAAGGGTTACTCGTTTAGGAGTTTTCCGGTGATTGATAAGAATAAGAAATTAGTCGGGATACTCACAAGTAATGATTTTGATTTTTGTGCTGATGAGGCACTTTTGGCAAAAAAAGTCATGACTCCTATTTCAAATATAATTACAGTTCCCGCAGGCACTGATGCAAAAAAAGCGTATGAGTTAATGCTTTCAAAGAAAAAGAAGGCTCTCCCAATGGTGGATGGGGGCGGCGCGGTGATTGGGTTATATATTTTCTCTGATGTTAAGCGTCTTGTTACCGGGAGCGCTGAGAAATACAATACTGATTCAAAAGGGCGGTTAAGAGTTGGTGCAGCAATTGGGACAGGGAAGAGTGCGATTGAGCGCGCAGAAAAATTAATTGAAGAGAATGTTGATGTGTTAGTTATTGATACTGCGCATGGGGATTCAAAACCAGTTTTTGATACCTTAAAAGAATTAAAACAAAAATTCCAAAATGTTGATGTAGTAGTTGGGAATGTATCTGTTGGTGAATCAGCAAAGCGATTGGCTACTGCGGGTGCTGATGGAATAAAAGTTGGGCAGGGGCCCGGCTCTATTTGCACTACAAGAATAATTGCGGGTATTGGGAGGCCGCAGGTCTCCGCGGTGTATGAGTGCGCAAAAGCGGTTGAGGGGTTGGGTGTTCCTATTTGCGCTGATGGGGGAGTAAAGAGTTCTGGGGATATTACAATTGCAATTGCCGCTGGTGCTTCAAGCGTAATGCTTGGGAGTTTACTTGCAGGAACACATGAGGCTCCCGGGGAAACATTATTTTTACAGGGCCAAACATGGAAAGTTTATAGGGGGATGGGTTCTCTTGGCGCAATGGAAAAGAATTCCGGCTCAAGGGAACGATATGGTCAGAGCAATAATGGTAAGGGTGAAATAGTTCCAGAGGGAGTTGAGGGAGTTGTTTCATATAAGGGTCGGCTAAAGGAAGTAATGGTGCAATATATTGGCGGATTAAGAAGAGGGATGGGTTATGTCGGCGCGGCAAATATTTTGGAACTACAGGAGAAGGGAGAGTTTGATAGGATAACAAACGCAGGTCTTGCCGAGTCACACCCCCACGATATTAAGATAACAAAGGATTCTCCAAATTACAAAGAGAATCGTTTCTTTTGATTTTGCATTTCTTTCGCAATATATTCTATGCTTTCGCAGGGCATTCTCTAAAAGCTTATTAATTCCAACTCATTTATTTTATCATGCTCTCAATTCATAATCTCTCAAAGCACTTTGGCGGAGTAAGGGCGGTGAATGATTGCTCTTTTTCTGTGAAGAAGGGAAAAATCACCGCGCTCATCGGGCCCAATGGTTCAGGTAAATCAACCGTGTTTAATCTTGTTTCGGGTGTTCTTGTTCCTGATTTTGGAACAATTAATTTTGATGGAGTGAATATTACAAAGAAATCAGTTGAGTGGATTTCAAATTTGGGGCTTTCAAGAATCTTCCAGCAATCAAGGTTATTTAACAATCTCACAATAAGAGAGAATCTTTTCTTGGCGCTAAAAAATGATGACCAAGTGTTTTGGAAGAGCCTCTTTGCGCTAAATAAATTTTCCAAGTTAGATGAGGCGCGTGTTCTTGATGCCCTAAAAGTTGTTGGGCTTGAAGGGAAAATTAATTCCACTGCGCGCGAATTAAGCTTTGGGCAAAAAAGGCTCGTTGAAATAACAAAGGCACTATTAAAACCCCACAAATTATTGATGCTTGATGAACCCGTGGCGGGCGTAACTCCCGCGATGAGGGAAAAAATTGCTAAAATGCTTTTGGAGTTAAAGAAGGAGAAAGAAACCGTGCTTCTAATAGAGCACGATATGAATTTCACTCTTAGTATTGCGGATGAAGTGATTGTGCTTGATGAGGGAAAAGTGATTGCACACGGCACGCCAAAAGAAATAAGGAAGAATCCAAAAGTATTGGAAGCATATTTGGGGGATTAGGTTAATCGTGTGATTTGTTAGTGATACTTATTCATTTTATTGGAAACAAATTGTATTTCAGTTCTTTGTAATATTGTAATGTTTCAAAATTTTTTATTATATCCGAGAAATTGTACCTGATTTTGTCGAGTATTGTGTGGTATTCAATGTTGCCTGCAACGTATAGGTCTATCTCAAAATCGTCTCCTCCAATAAAATCATTTATGTACATTATGTTTGGAGTTTGCTTACAAAACTCTTTGAGCGCATTTATTCGCTCAGTTTCATATGTCTTAAAGTTTAAGTGGAGCTTGTAGTATTGCAGTCCTAATTTGTAAAGATCAATATTGGTGCCGTATCCTTTGATGATGCCTCTTTTTTCAAGCAGTTTTATTTTTTGGCAAACCACTTTTGGTGTTAGCCCGGCTTTGGTTGAGATTTCAACGCTTGTTGCTCGTGAGTTTGTAGCTAGGCAATCCAAAATAATAAGTTCTTCTTTATCAAGTTCTTCTTTCTGCCCTTGCCCATATTCATATTCTGGCTCGTCGGTTTCTCTTTTTGCCTTTATTAGGAACGATTTTGGTAGTTCTATGTAATTATCATATATTGAAACCCATTTCTGTTCTAGGTTTGACCCGTATTTTGCCAAAAAATCCTTATAAAAATCTGAGAAAGATTTGAGATTTTCCGCCCAATAAAGAAAGTTAATGTCCCATGCGCCGTCCACAAGAACAACCCACCCAATATTTTTATTTGAAATAATATATTCAATTATTTCTTTTTGTTTTTTTGGAGTAATGTTGTAGAGGCGGATAAATGTTCTGAAAACTATTTTTCCTATTCTAAATGAATCAATTCGCGTGTAAAATCTCTTAATTATGCCTTCATCTAGGAGGCGTTTTACCCTATAATTTACCACTTCCTTGCTTAGCCCGGCTTTCTTGCCAAGTGCCTTAAAGCTCTGCCTTGAGTCAATATCAAGCTCATAAAGGATTTTCTTATCTTTTAGATCCAACTCAATCATATTTATCATAATGCCTAAAGTAGTTATAAAAGTTCCTTTTTGATAAAAAAATGCTTGATTTCATTTGATTAACCCCCTAAACAGAGTTATTTTAGGTGATTTGATGAAGTTGAGGTCGTTAACCTTTGGAGTAGCGGTAATAATTCTATTGGCGATGTTTGCCTTTATGTTTGTGAGGGATAATGCCACGGGGGCTTTTGTTGCCTCAAGTGCCGATGATTCAATAAAAGTCGGGGTAATAACCGCGCTTAGTGGGGATTATGCGGCGTACGGCTTAACAGAGAAGAATTCGATTGAATTGGCATTAAATGAAATAAACTCAAACGGAGGCTTATTGGGTAAGCGGGTTGAAGCAGTATATGAGGATGGTAAATGCAATGGTGCTGAAGCGACCATTGCGGCTGAAAAGCTTATTAGTATTGATAATGTAAAAATAATTTTGGGCGGTTCATGCAGCACGGAAACTCTTGCAGCGTCTCCAATTACTGAAAAAAACAAGGTGCTTTTATTCTCCTCTTTTTCAAGCAGTCCTAAAGTAACAGCCGCGGGGGATTTTGTTTTTAGGAATTCACCTTCTGATGCTGATAGCGGAAAGGGCTCTGCGCAGATGATTGCGGACAGCGGGGCAAAAACTGTTGCAATACTTGCGGAGTCAACGGATTATGCCGAAGGGGTTAAATTGGTTTTAAAAGAAAACCTTGCAAAGCTTGGAATAAAAGTGGTTGCTGACGAGATTTATTCATCTGATTCAAAGGATTATCGCACGCAATTAACAAAAATTAAATCTTTCAATCCTGACGCTATTTTCTTTGATGCGCAGACAGGAATTTCTGGCGGGCTTGCAGTTAAGCAGGCAAAAGAGATTGGGGTGGATGCAAATTATTTTGGGCACTTTGTTTTCAGCAGTCCTGATGCTTTTGCAAATGGCGGTGAGGCGCTTAACGGGCTGATTTTTGTTGATGCGCCAGGATTAAGTGCGTCAAATCAAAAAGCGGTTGTGTTCTTGCAGAAATATCTGGGAAAATATTCAAAACCCGCTAGTGATTATCAAGCTGGCGCTAGGTATGATTCGGTATATATTCTAAAAGATGCGATTGAATTTTGCAAAGCAATTAACACTGAGTGTATTAGGGGTTATTTGTACAATTTGAGTGAATATTCCGGTACGATTGGTAATTACCATTTTGACAAAAACGGGGATGAGGTAGGAGTTGGATTTGCACAAAAAATGATTGTTGATTCAGTCACACAGAAGATTATTGTTTTGAAGTAGGCTTGTTTGGCCTGCTGAAAGGAATAAATACTTCAGTGGTGTTTTTCTTTCATGCTTTCAATTAAATCTCTTCACTCAGGCTACAACGGTAATGAGATTCTTCACGGGATTGATTTTAGTGTTAAGCCGGGGGAGATTGTTGCAATTATTGGTCCGAATGGCTCGGGTAAATCCACTTTACTAAAAAGTATTTTTAATTTGTGCGAAATTCACTCTGGAAAAATAATGTTTAAGGATAAGGATATTACAAAGCTCCCCACGCACGATTTGATTGAGGAGGGAATTAGTTTTGTTCCGCAGGGGAGACAGGTATTCTCGGATCTCTCTGTGCAGGAGAACTTGGAGATGGGGGCATACACTATTTCTGATAAAGAAGTTGTGAAACGAAACCTCGCTGATGTTTATAAGAAATTTCCTTTCTTAAAAGAAAAACAAAATGATTTCGCTTTCTCTCTTTCAGGCGGACAGCAGCAGATGCTTGCAATTGCAAGGGCTCTAATACAGGACCCTGAATTAATTTTGTTTGATGAGCCATCGCTAGGGCTTTCCCCAAAGGCGATGAAAGAGGTTTTTGATAAAATTCTTCAAATAAATAAGGAAGGGATTTCAGTGATAATTGTTGAGCAGAACGCTAAAGCTGCAGTGCAGATAGCGAACCGAACATATGTCCTTGAGCAGGGGAAAATTGCTTTAACGGGTGGAAAAGAAATACTAAAGGATGCGAGAGTAAAAAGGGTTTATTTTGGTGGAGAATAGGCATAATGCTTGTAATTTTGCTTCGTCATCTAACGAAATCGCGTTATTGATTTTTAAATGCTGCAAAGCCCGGCTTCTTAATGGATTCAGAGAGAGTGCTTGTTGATTCAAATATTTTCATTGATTATTATTTGAATCGTTTTGATGGTTTGAGCCCGATTGGCGAGTACGCTTTTAACTTTTTCAAAGAGGTTGTTAGTTGTAAGTATTTTGTTTTTATTTGTGAAGAAGTTATTGAAGAATTATCTAATATTTTGGAAATGCCTCCTAAGGGTGTTGAAGAGAATGTTCTTTCTATGCTCTCTAAAAAGCACAAACTTGAAGTGATTGCCCCAAGTTTTTTGGATGCGAAAGAAGCCGGGGCGTTGTCAAGAACAAAGAAGATTCCTTTTAATGACGCTTTGTTTGCGATTGTTGCTAAGAATAGGGGTTTAATGGTGGTGAGTCGTGATAGGCATTTCTTTAATGAACTTAGCCTGATTGTTGGGGTTTCTCTTCCCGAAGAATTAAAGTAACCCGTGTTTTTTCAGTGTTCTATTTCCAACTTCTTCTCTTATCCTCTCAAATTCCTCTGGAGTGGGCTCTTTTATTCCAAGCCTCTTGCCTTCTCCTTGTTTTCTTTTTAGCTCTAAAATAATTTGTTTTGTTTCAAAGTCATCAATTGCTTTGATGATTGCTGATTTTATGAATTCCGTGCGGTTTGAGTAAAGTCCCTGTTTTACTGCCCCGTCAAGTTTTCGCAGTAGCTTATCATTCAGCCTCAGATTAACCATTGCATTAACCATACATCAATTGTATATACAATTGATTTTTATTGCTTTTGGTGCTCATTTTGTTACACTTATTCGTTAAAAGTATTTATTAATCGCGATTACGAAGGTATTGTATGCAGCTTGAAGGAATAATAATAGAACCCGCTTCGGGAATATCTTCTTCTATTTGGCTTGCTGTTGCATTAAACGATAATTCTAATATCAACTAGGGCCAGCCAAGGGGCCCTATTCCAAGCCTTGGTGCTTGGAAGAAATTTGTTCAATGCTTCTCATTCTTGCAAAGGGTTTTTATTAAATGAAGCTATTATTGGAGATGATGTTATTATGGTTCAAAAGTTAGTTGCGATTGGAGGGGGAGAGATTGGGCGCCCAAAAGAAGGCGGAGGGCGTTACCCAGTTGAAACAATTCCAATTGATAAGGAAATAATTAGGCTCACTGGAAAAAAGCACCCAAAATTGCTTTTTCTCCCAACCGCGAGCGGAGATTCAAAAGGATATGTTAAGGTAGTTGAGGAACACTTTGGGAAGAGACTTGGGTGTAAAGTTAGTTCCATTTCTCTTATTCATGGAAACCCCTCGCATAAAGAACTTGAAGAGAAAGTATTTTCCAGCGATATTATTTATGTCGGCGGAGGAAACACTTTTCGTATGATTCGTGCGTGGAAACGAACTGGATTTGACAAAGTTCTTCAGAAAGCAAGGGCGAAGGGAATTGTTCTCTCAGGTCTTAGTGCGGGGCAGATTTGCTGGTTTAAATCTGGCCTCTCTGACTCAAGAAAATTCAGCAACAAGAATTCTGATTACATTAAAGTTTCGGGGTTGGGATTCATTTCGGCTGTTGCTTGTCCGCACTATAATGTTGGCCCGACTTATGTCTCAAAGAGCCAGGATAGGCGTCCTGCTCTAAAGAGAATAATGAAATCAACTCCGGGGGTTGCGATTGCGATGGAGAATTGTTCCGCCCTTGAAGTGATTGGAGAGAAGGCAAGAGTGATTACTTCAAAGAAGAGCGCAAGCGCATACAAAGTGTTTTGGAAAAAAGGAGAGTTCTTCAAAGAAAAAATTCCAAGTAAGAAGTGGTTTGCGTTAAGTGAATTAATATCTAAAAAAGAATTTTAAAGAAAAATTTTTGGGGAGCACAAATTGTGCTCTCCAAGATTAGAAAAATTAATTTCCTTTCTTTCCAGGGTTCTTTGCGGGAGCTTTTTTGTCTCCGGCTGCTGGTTTTGCTGCTTCTGGCTTTGCTCCTGCCACTGGTGCTGCTCCGCCTGCGCCTGGTTTTGCTCCGGCTGCTGGTGTTGTGCCTATTGCTCCTTCTGCGCCTGGTGCTGCAGCTGCCCCTTCTGCAGTAACTTCTTTCTTTACTTCTACAACCTTTTCTTCGATTGCTTTTGATGGTAAAGTTCCTAAGCTCTTAATATTATTATGGAAAACTATTTCTATTTTGCATGGGTACTTTGCGTTTGCTCTTAGTAGTGCTATTCTTACTTTTTCTTTTTGTTCTTTCATGCAAAGAACGCTCATCATTACTTGTCCTGCGCGTACTCTTGCGGTTCTGCCGATTGGGATACCGAATGCTAGTGTCATTCCTTGGGATACACGATCAGCCCCTGCTCCCTGCGCCTGTTTATTTTCCCTCATTATGTTGCTTGGAAATACTCTTAGTTTCATAAAGTATGCGTCTTTGCCTAAGTCCTTCACTAATTTTCTGTTAACAGTTGATCTAACTGCTTCAAGCGCATTATCTCTAATATCAATAGAATCTTTTACTATCAAATCAGCAACCGTATCATATTTTAGTAATGGGTTACCCATGTTAAATTGTCTGATTTTTAATTGAGGAGCTGCTCCAATATAATTTCTATCAGGAACATTAATTGCAATCCTTGTGTATGCCCTCTGGTGATGAGTTTTTCTTGCGTGCCCGCTGGCTCCGTTTCGTAGTCTCTTTTTGTTTCTAGGACTCCTATAGCACTTTGCAGGTCTAATACCCATTTTACTCACCAGATACTAAATATACTAAAAATAAGTCTTTTCTTCTAAGCCTTACGAAATACTTGCTCATAAAAACCTTTAAAAAGCTTGACTAAGGCGCACCCCAAAAATATTGGGGCTGATTGCCAATCTAAGCAAGGAGAGGGAGTTGAACCCTCTTAACCCGCTAACTTCTCCAAAATTGCCTTTTCTTTTTGGGCAACCTGCACTTTTTCTTTTCGCAGAAAAGAAAAAGGGCGGAGCTGCAGGCGGGTGCATGACCGTTCTGCCATCCCTGCACTGTTTCGCCAGTGCATTACGAGGCACTATCTTCGCTTCGCTCGATAGGGCTTATTATGCTACTATTAATTATTTGGCTTGCGTTTTGTTTAAAAAACTGCTGAGTGAAAAGCAATTAAACCATTCGAATCATTGTTTTAGATAATGCAGCTGTGGTGAAGTGGTATCATGCAACCTTCCCAGAGCCGTCGCGCCGGCTCGCGGGCGGTATTCGCTACGCGAATGGAATTAGGTTGAGCTCCGGGTTCAATTCCCGGCAGCTGCATGAAGGTTAATTTTATGAATAAACTTGTTTTGTTTGATATTGACGGGATTTTGGTTAAGAATGTTCACTCTAAACCCCAGCCTTCTGCGTCAGGGGTTTTGATAAAAAAACATTTAGGGATTGATATTGGTGATTTTCCAAGTAGTTTGAGTGGGATGACTGATAGGGGGGTTGTGATAGAAAGATTAAGAAGCGCAGGAGTTGAGGGCCCTGAAAAGCATCCTAAATTAGATGTAATGGTAAATGATTTTGAGAATGTTACAAAAGAGATAATTAATGAACACGGGATTGAGAAAATTGTTGGCGTGGAGGATTTGATTAAAATATTATTTAAAAAAAAGGTAGTGGTTGGTTTGTTGACCGGTAACACTCCTGGAAGGGCTAAATTAAAATTGAGTAGCCTTGGTTTTTGGAAGTATTTTAAAATTGGGGCATTTGGTCACAATACTGTTGTTAGGAGTGAATTGGTCGGGGTAGCATTAAGGGATGCAAAGGAAAAACTAGGGTTTGATTTTGATAAGAAAAATGTTTTCATTGTGGGGGACACGATTTTGGATATTAAGTGCGCTAAGGATGGTGGCGTAAAATCAATTGCCGTAGCGACCGGCACTTCCTCATTTTCTGAATTAAAAAAAGCAAATCCCGATTTTGTATTTAAAGATTTTAGCGATGTTGACACAATGGTTAGAGTGATTGTAAATGAATAAACCGGTTCGAATGCACTCTTGGGAATGCGATAAAGCTGGAATAAAGTTTAACACCGGAGAAATTCCCGGCGGCTGCACTTCTACTGTTGGTGTTGTGGGTATTATTTGCAGACAGGGTTTCCAAATAGGACTGAGAAAAAGTTTGTAATCACATCGAGTATTCCTTCACATTTTCTCAAATTTGTTTTTTCACTATTTATGACTTGGGGTTCTCCAGTCGGCGTATTATTGTAAATTAAATTATTATCAGGTTTCCCCTCGACCGGATAATTGTTTTGTGGTCCAATATCCGGATTTCCGTTTGCCATACAATCTTTTGGGCAATTTGTGTGTGATTCTCCTTTTCCTCCTTCGCACATTCCGTCCCCGCAAACCCCTGTTCCTTCAATGCAGTCTTTTGGGCAGTTTGCTTTGGTTTCTCCTATTTCTTCCTCACATAAGTTATTTCCGCATATCCCCAGTTCCATTGTGTTAGAGGGGGTTTGGTTTTGAGGTTGGCTGTTTTTTGGTGCAAAACCATTTTTTATTTGCTCTAAGGTGATTGGTTCAGTTATTGTTTTACAATTGATTTCTTCAGCGCTTGCTTGGTTTCCTTCAAATGCATATTCCCCCATTCCTGTTCCCGCGACAATATATTCTCCGTTGAAAGCAACTGAATTAATCCAAGTGTTCGCATCAAATTCCCACACGGGGATATTACTTCCTTTTGAAAACAAGTAAACTTTTTTCTTTACGCCGCCCGCAACTAAATAACTTCCATCGCTGTTTAACTTCACATCTCCTATTTGGCTAAAAGAACTGCCTGAACTAAAACTCCAAAGAGGCGTGTTGTTTTGTTTTGAGAAAAGGTAAATATTTCCCGCGCTTGTTCCTATAGCAATATAATCCCCTTTTGATGAAATCGAAACTGCTCTGGCGGTAGAATCTTTTGTTGAACTAAAGCCCCAAAGTTTTGTTCCTTGTTTGTTAAAAAGCATTAAAACTTCTTTTCCTTGTGAGTGATCTAACGAATAAGCAATTGTTTCGCCGTCATCAGATATTGCTGATTTGTGCACGGGGCTGTCTTTGGTTAACATGTCCGTTCTGAAAACAAGGTTTCCTGTTTTAGAGAATAAATATGCTCTTCTATCCGGGCAGCCTGTTGAAATAGCAATATATTCCCCGTCTGGAGTTATATCGGGCTTGTAGAAATTTCCTGTTTGCAAATAATTTGGGTGTTCTGCTTTGTAATCCCACAAAAGATTTCCGTTCCCATCAAACAAAAATATTTTGTCTCCTTTTGCCCCTCCATTTGCAACGCCTACTGCAATATAGTTTCCTGAATCACTCATATCCACACCTATGGCTGAGGATTCGACTTCTTTGTTCCATAAAGGGGTATTACTAGTTTTTTCAAAGAGATAAAGTGTGCTTCCCAGTGTTGCCGCAATAAATTTTCCATCAGCGGATAATGCAATGCCTGCCATGGAACTTAATCCTGGAAAAGGGTCTTCTGCGCAATTTGTGCAAAACGTCCAAAGCAATTTTTTTTGCTCTGTTGAAAAAAAGTATATCTTTTTACCCGATACGGCCGCAAAGTATTTCCCGTCTTTGGATAATGCAACAGTGTTTATTAAATCTGTTCCTGTTTCGTGCACTAGTAAAGGTTTGTTTGAATTTTTTTCTAAAAGAATTATTTGGTTGTCGTTAAAAGAATCGGTATAAATCATCGGTCCCTGATCTGGGCTGTCCATAATGCTTGTCCTGACTTTTCCTGTTCCGTTGCTTGCTTCAAAAAAATAGAAATTGCTTTTCCCGGATTTGGCAACATATTCTCTGGTAAACATTACTCCCGTGTTGTAGTTTCCTTCTTTCTCTTGTTCCATTTCGAGCCATTCTCCATTATACCACATTTTAACATATGTGGGTGCTTTCCCTTGGGAGTCTCTGTAGTGAACAACGTAATGAAATTTTGTGCACGGCGCGCCATAAACCGGGAAAACTTGTCCGCCAGAAAGTTCCGGCCCGCCGAGTTTTTCTGCATCAGTTAGTTTTTGTACTTCAAGATTGTTAGCTGGTTTGTCTTCTGCAAAAACAAACAATGCAAGAACGAGCAATGCAAGGATAACTATGACTGTTCGCATGCTAGATTAAGTGTCTCCGGGTTTAATAAAGTTTTTATTTTGAGCTTGAGAAAGGTGGTTCTTATCAAATGCCATAATGTGGAATTTCTGGCGCATTGGAAGTGTCCCAAATCTATTGAAATGGGGGAAATTCCCGGCAGCCGCATTTCTATATTTTAGTTTTATACAAATTTTTTTGTATATACTCAAACGACACTCATTATTAAATATTTAAATGTGTATTGTATTCGCATGGGGAGTTCATTGTTTATTGAAAAGAAATTTGTTATTTTTCCGCTTGTAATTGTGCTTGCATTTGCGTTGGTTTTTCTTTCCGGCTGTCCCGCTCCATTAGGCTGTTTGTCTGATACGGATTGTAGTGCTGAAGAAACTTGTGTGAATGGGTCTTGTGTTAGTGGAGCAAATTTTGGGTGTGTGGGGGATTCTGATTGTGAATTGGGGCAAGTATGTATTGAAGGAGAGTGTCTTGCAAATAGTTCTTGTTCTTCTGATGCCAATTGTGCTATTGAAGAGGTTTGTTCTTCTGGGGTTTGTACATCTAAATCAGCTGTTTTGGATGATTGTAAGGATTTTGATTTTGATTCTGAGATTGCAAATATTGAGCAGCAGTTTGTGAGTGGTATTTGCGATGCTTTGCCAAAAAAAACAACTCGGATTAGTGAGATGGCTAATCTTTATATTCGCGACCCTAAATTATTTGACGTAAATGTTTCCTCATCCTATCCATGCAGTACGGTGAATTCTCTAAAAGTTACTGCGGAGGTAAAGTATCCGGATTATTTGAGTTATCATATCCAGCCGTTTAGTGGTGTTGATTATATTGATTGCACGATTACCTCTTTTAGCTCTCCGCCAGGGTATACTCCAGATATGAAATATTGTGTTGTTCCGATTAGTGTAAAGATTTACGCTGATGGCGAGTTTATTTCTGAGGAGAAGGGTTCGGTAGATATGTGGTTTAATGGAGAAAACCCGTATAATCCAAGTATGGTTCTTCCTGTTGATGCGTTAGATAGGATTTCATGCGAAGTGAATTTGGACAAGGTTTGCCCGGAGGTGGCAGATTCAACTCTTTGCGGTCAGTGCTCATTTTATGATATGTCAAACAAATATGCTTTCATAAAAAATCATCGCGGTGAATGCAGGTATTGCTCAAATAATCAGACTTGTAATGGGGGTAATGCTTGCGGGGAGATTTATTGTGCAGGAGGGGGCCAGACAAATAATAATTCAAAATATTATTCCAGTTGTTCCCAATGCAAAAATAATTATACATACTACTACAATGGGTATGACTATGCCACCTGTAACAATGTGTACAATAAATGTGTTGCGGCTGGTTGTGGAAGAATTCTTGATAATTGCAGGTAGTTTTAGATGATTTTTTCAGATTTTAACTAATTTTTTTAAACAATTTCATTCAAACTTATGGTGCGTGGGAAGCACCAAACTTGTTGAGATGAGAGAAATTCTCTGCAGCTGCATTATTTTTCTTCTGGTTTTGAAATAGCAATTTCTTCTTCACAGGCTTCTTTTCTTCCCATTTTGTAAAAGAATCCTGCGATTTGCAATAATATTGTCATCACTCCAAGGAGTATCATTAGTGTTTCTGCGAGGTTCAAAAAAGTGGTATTGTTTGGGAGTTTTATGAATAACCCGTTGGTATCCATGAGGAAGTGGATGAATGAGAAAGTAAATGCGATGTATGCGAGTCGTTGTATTGTTTTCCATTTAGTGTAACCCAATTTTTGAACTATTTTGTTTATTGAGGTTATTGTAAGCAGTGCCAAGAGAATTGTTGCAATAAGTGCGAGGGCTATTTGCGGCGAGGAGAGTAATAATGCGGCATCCAGATAATATGAGTAGATGAATACTAATAGGAAGTGGATGAAAATAAATACAAATGCCCATATTCCAACCCACTTTCGTGCGCTTATTAGTTTACAAAATATTTTAGGGAGTATTGTTGCAAGGGGCCCGATTAGGAGTGAGAGGCAGAGAAGCAAGAATCCGCTTAGTGCAAAAAATCTTATTAACATTGTTTGGGGTGGCAGCGGAAAGAGAAGTGAGTATGTTGCCAAAAGTATTATTGCGATTATAGTAATTATCCACATTTTTTTTGTTGCTTTCATTTAATCATCCCACTCATTTTCTTGATTAATCCCGGTAGGTATTTGGTTTTGTGTTGAATTAGAGTTGCTTTGCTGGGTAGTGTTTTGTGTTGTTGTTACTGTTTGCCCTAATGCGCCCACGAGATATGTTGCTAATAGTGAATCTGCATATGTTGAGTGTCCTCCTCTTCTCCCGCCCTTTGTATTATAACCGGTTGTGCCATCATTTCCGCAGTAAGGAGCGTATGTGTATCCTCCCGGGTGATTAACATAATTGCTTAGGTCATATACATTATTGTTTATTATCATCCAGCAGTCTCCCGCACGGTTATGCTTTGCAATTTCTCCAGTGGTAAGCATGATTTTTGTTTGATTGTTTTGTAATATAGCGCCCGAGTTTGTGTCAGTGTTTATGGTGTAATTCTTGCTGGGTGCAAGGTCCATTGGGTTAATGGTTGTTGTGCAGCCAAATAGCAGTGTGATTGCCATAATCAGGGGCAGAATTATTGTTAAGTTACTCTTCATAGAAAATCCTCTTAGTGAAATGCATTAAAAGCTTGTGTGTGTCGCAAGTTATTGGCGCACAAATTAATTGTTAAATTATTCCTTTAGTGTGTTAATTATGTTCTCCCCAAATTGTGTGATTGTTCTTCCTTCTCCGGAGATTGCTATTAAGGGTAATTCGGTGAGGGCATTTATGCAGAAGAGATTGAAGAAGAATATGGGGCTTTATTTGAAGTATGCTAAAGCGCCTTTTACTAAAATGATTACAAGTGCCGGGAGAATATTTGTTTATACTTCCGAACCAAAGCGAGTTGCTCTTGCTCTAAAGAATTGTTTTGGGATTAACGGGGTTTTTGTTTCAGAGGAGATGAAGTTCTCCACACTAGCCGAGCTTTGTCTTTTTGGTGCCGAGGCATCAAAAGGAATTATTGAGGAGGGGACTTTTGCTGTGAGGGGTAAGAGTTTCTCAAAAGCATTTAGTTCTAAGAAGCTTGAGGAAGAGCTTGGCGGTTCACTGCTTGATGCGTACCCTAAACTAAAAGTTAGGCTCCGCGGTCCGGAGAAGGAATTATTTTGTGTTGCTTTTGAAGAGAAAGCATTTTTTTATTTTGAGTCCTTGCCTTTTGTTGGGGGCATGCCTGTTGGGGTGCAGGGTACTGCTGGGCTAATTGTTTTGGATAGTTCAAATGAATTGGATTTGGTTGAAATCGCAAAAAATTTATTAAAAACCGGTTGCAGTGTTGTTCTTGTTGGGGATAAAGTGCCAAAGAGTATTTCAAAGATTGAGGACTTTAATTGTTTTAAACCATTTAAGCATTTCTCAGTTGAGGAGGCAAAGCAGGCTTATTCTACAAAAGATATAAGCGCATTCTTCTCCGCGGCAAAGAGCGAAGAACTAGCAAAAAAGGATTCTGATTTGGTTGGGGTAAAAGCATTTGCTCCGCTTTTATTCTAACACTTGGCAGATAATATTATTTTCTTTGCCCAAATTCCGCCTTGCATAACTATAATTAAGATTATCTGCGCTAATATTCTTCATGTTGCTTGGTATTTTCTCTGATTCGCACTTAGGTTTTAGCGGCGAGGACAGGTATGAAGAATCATTTGCTCGCTTTAAGGAATCAATTGAATTATTCAAGTCCCGCGGAACCGATTATATTCTTCACGCAGGGGATCTCTTTGACGAGGCGACGCCGAATCAGGAAGTGTGGCTTAGGGCATTTGAGTGCTTTGCCAAAAACAATGGAAAAACTTCTTTTCTAAAGCGAACCTCTATTAGTGCTCCTGAAGGAAAAGTGGTGGAGGTTAAGGGTATACCGATTATTGCTATTCATGGGACGCATGAGTTTAGGGGAAAGGATTTTGCTAATGCGCTTGATATTTTAGAGGAATCAAATTGTTTGGTTCATATTCATGCGGGTAATGTAAAACTAGAAAAGGACGGGGAAACGGTTTTCATTCACGGGATGGGAGGGATTCCTGAGAAGCATGCAAAAGAAGCGCTGCAAAAATATAATCCAAAACCTGTTTTGGGTGCGTCAAATTTGCTTTTGCTCCACCAGTCCTTTACAGAGTACTTGCCTTTTGCGGAGGATGAGATGGTTGCAACTCTCTCCTTAACTGACCTCCCAAGTGGATTTGATTTGATTGTTAATGGGCATTTGCATTGGGCGCAGGAGCAGGGGCTTGAAGTTAAGCGTTTTCTTTTAACAGGCTCCGCGATTTTTACTCAGATGAAAAAATTAGAAGCCGATTTGCCAAAAGGAGTATTTTTGTTTGACACTAAATCAAAGAAACTTGAGTTTGTTCCTTTTCCAGTTCAACGAAAATTGTTTTATGAGAAAATTAATTGCAGTGAATCGCGTCCCCCTGAGGTTATGGCCCTTGTTAGTGATAAAGTTGCAAAAATCTTATCAAAGGATTTTGATTTGAAGCCCCTTGTGAGAATAAAACTTACCGGTTCTTTAGCAAAAGGATTTACTTCTGCTGATGTTTCAATTGATTTGTCAAAATTTGATGGCAGGGCAGTGTTTTCTGTTTCAAAGAATCTTTCTGCGGATGATTTTAAGAAAAAGATTGAGGGGTTAAAGGGAGTGCAAATGGAGAAGAAGAGTATTGCGGAAGTTGGAATAAATGTTCTTGAAAAGAATCTTGATGAGGCGGGGCTTAAGGGGGTTGATGGGAGAAGATTATTTGAACTCCTCTCAATTGGGGAGATGGAGAAGGCGGAAGGACTCTTAGTGTCTGCTTAGGTGTTTTTATGGTTCTTAGAAGAAGCGCTCGTGGAACTTTTTTGGCCCTCTCTGCAGCACAAAAACAGACTGCAATTGAGGCGTTAAAAAATCCATCTCTTATTACTTTGAGTCAGGTTGCTTTAAGGGCGCAGATAAGTAAATCAGCTATTATTGCGCTTAATAAAAGAGAGCGGATTAGGCCTGTTGGTAATTCTATTGCTCAGCGTGCAGTTAAACAGCCAAAGCTTCATGCGAGATTAGTTGAGAGGGAGCGAAGGATTGTTTCTTTTATTCATGATGAGGTAAGCAGGGGGAAATCTTTGTCAGTTAATCTTTTGCGTGAGCGCTTTGGCGGAGAAAAGAAAGCAATAAAATTAATTCTCCAAAGAGAGATTGATATTTTAAAATCAAAAGGAAAAGTTGTGAGGCGAATTACTCCAACAGACCCCCGCGGAATTAAAAAGAATGGGGTTTATACTATTCGCAGAAAATAAGTTTTGTGTGAAAAACAGTGCGCTTTGAAGAGGTTAAGGCAAGAATTGTTTGTTCTTAATCTTCTCAGGCAAGTAGTGTGTTGCAACAAAATCAAGTCTTTTGTTTGCGAGTGCCTGTTGCTCTATTCTAACTTTTTGTTCAAGTGCTTTGTTTAATTGTGCCTGCCATTCTTTGTTCTGAAACCAAGGGTATGCGAGCATTTCTTTTGCTCTTTTTATGTCCCCTTCAGTCATTCTTTCTGTAACTGATTCTAGTTTGTATTCCTTAACATCATCAATAGTCATTCCAACATACCTTGCATCTGGAACCGACATGAATTCAGAGTGTGCGGCTAGTGCCATTGAGCCTTGCTTAATTACCGAGTAAATGTACCACCCGTATGGGTCCCCATCTGTGAATACGATTGTCGGTAAATCTAGTTCGTGGTGTACTCTGTGGATTAATCTTCTTGTTCCGCGTGCGGCTTGTCCCCCTGTTCCGATGAGCAGGCACTTATTGTCCTTTGGGAATCCTTCCTCAATAAGTCTTTCAAATATCGCTTCTGTTTCTGCAACCAATAAGTATTCTGCGTTAGAATCAACTATCTCAATTTCTTCCGGCTCTACGCGGCTCATTATGCTCCATCCGCCTCTCCCAAGTTTTGATGCATTAAATTTATCGTTGTGGTGCATTCTGTCAAGGAGAGTTATGTCCCCATATAGTGTTCCTTTTGGGTTTGCGTGCAGGTTTAGTTTTTCTCTGATTGTATCAACGCTGTGTTCAAGGTCAACTATAATTGGGTCGCTTTCATCCTGTCCCTCAAATGTGTTTTCCTTTGTGTCGGCAACCGTGTGTTTTAATTCGTAGTAAATCTCACGAATAGAAGCTGTTTTGTTGTGGTTTAAGTATTCCTGTGTTTTTGCCATTATCATGCTTGTCTGCATGAATTTTCTTGCGTGAGCGATATTTAGAAATGTTCTAGTTATTTCTTTTTCTCCAAGTTCAAGGTATCCTTTCTTCTCATCCCAAACAACATTGCTTTTTCCTCTCTGCATTGTAGTAAATTCCGGGTCCTGTTGTTTGTTTATTTGTGTAACCATGCTCTCGGCGCTTTTCTCTATTCTTCCCGCAATTTCTTTTGGGCTTACTTTGTCAACGGTCTTTGATTTTCTTCTTCCTTTTTCACTCATAATAATCACTTCATAACACATTTGTTCATAAACCTAATTCTAATGTTCACTTCTTTGTTTTTTCTTTATCGTCCTTCTTCTCAGCAGGTTTTTCCTTTGGCTGTTTTTGTTTTACTATTGTGCTGTTATCGTCCGCAGCAAGCACTTTATCCACTCTTGCTTTTTCCTCAGCTTCTTTTGCTTCTTCAAGTTTTAACTTTGTGAGAACCATTTTCTCCATGTTCTTTTTTAAGGAGTCTTCATTTGCTTTTGTTATTGTGCTTAGCGCTTTGCATATTTCAGGAATATATTTGTAAAACATTATTCTTTTCTGTTGGTTCTCCGCTTCTCTTCTCTTATGTGCGATATATATTCCTGCTTTTCTTCCTGTTTGCATTAGTGCGAGTCTTATTTCTTCAAGAACTTCTTCTTCATCTGCAATTGCTTGTTTTCCTGCTCCAGTATATGGTATGTGTACTGAGATAAAATTAACAAATACTGTTACGGGCGCATTCTCTACGTCCTTAATATCATATCTCTTCCAGTCAACAGTTTGGATTGCTTTTGTTAGCGCGCAGTTCCCCGCATCAAATAAGAGGGGCACCCTGTTTGCAAATCTCATTATTTCCATTTGTGTCTGCTCATTCACTTTCTTTCCTGCGCTTCCGCCATATGCAATTGCAATTTCTACTTGGAAGGGGTATCCTCCAGCATATACTGCTGGTTTTCTTGTAAGTACGGTTAAGAATTCTGGCTGCACAATGCTTTGGAGGGATTTTCTTATTTGGTCTTCCCCGATTGGTCTTAGTGCATCAGTTGTTGGTGCAATAAAATCAATTGCTTTGAATGCCTTAACAATTTCTTCTGCTTCTTCCCACGTCAAAGTTTTTGGGTCCTTGTTCATATCAAAGTGTACTCTTTTTTTTACTTCCTCAATTCCTTTTGCGCCCATTCTGTCAAAATCATTTGAAAGGAATGTTGAAACAGTTCTTCCTTTTGTGTTCTTGCAGTAAGATAAAATATCATCAACAGTAGTTCCTTTTGGGTGTGGTTTTATTTCCTCTGGTTTTTCTGGCACCGCATTGTGTGTTCTTTTGAAAGTAAATTTTTGTCCCATTGGGTCCCTAAACGAGATTTGTGCGTGCGGATTAGCTATTACTGTTCTTCGTAAATACTCAAGCGGGCCCTGATCGGAGTCACGGTATAATACGCCCTTAAATTTTGCTTGTACTGCGGTTCCGCGAAAATCTTTGTCAATTTCTTTAATGTTGGTCATTTTTGCTTCGTTCATTTTTGGGTCAATTGTTAGTTCAAGTGTAAGGCATTTGCCGTTTCCTCTTCCGGTTATTACTTTAGTGGGTTTCCCTGTTGTCATTTGTGAGAGCATTGTGCATCCTGCTGCCCCGATTCCTTGTTGTCCTCTTGATTGCATCATTCTATGAAACTTTGTTCCGGCAAGGAGTTTTCCAAATGCTTTTCCAACATTCTCTTTTGAGATTCCAGGTCCATTATCAGTAACAGTTACTTCGTAGTATTCTTCTCCGAGTTCATCAATTTTAACTTCAATATTTGGGAGGATGCTTACTTCTTCGCATGCATCAAGAGAATTAGTCACATATTCGTGTATTACCATTGTGAGTGTTCTTACTTTTCCGTATAATCCAATCATCTGCTTGTTTTTCTTAAAGAATTCAGCAACTGAGTGTTCCTTAAACTCGCTGTCAAGGTGCTTTACTGCGCCTGCAGAAACCTCTTCTGCGCTTTCATCAGTTTTCTTAGTTTTTTTTTCTTCGCTCACTCGCTCACCAAAATTAGCTTCTAGTAAAATGAAAACCCAAAAGGTTTATAAGCCCAAGCCCGGGTATTTGCCAACAATCAGCTAAAATAAGCCATTTTATTGGGGGCTTTAAATACCAAAATATGCAGTATTTTTCTTGTTCAAACATGGGTTTTTCCAAATATTAGTAACCAGTGCATAGTGGTGCTTTTGAATTCAGTGTAAATTGGGTTGGCTTGTATTGATTCTTCGCTTGGTACTAAAGGGAGTTCTTTAATCAATTTCATTCCCGCTTCCTTTGCAGTTTGCTCATAATAACTTGTTTTTCGTATTATGTCTGCCAGAGTTTCCCACCTTCTTTTTACCATTACGGCATACTCTTCGTTGCCCATTTCTTCTAATTCAAGCTCGTGGCCGCTCCTTGAGGTTTTTGCATAATAATAATCCGGAACAATTATTATTAGGTTGCCATCATCAGTCAGCATTGAATTAATCTTTTCAAAGACTTGTACCACTTTTCTTATGTGGTTAAACGCTAATATTGAAATTATTAAATCATACTTCTTACTTGTCTTGAAGTTCTCTATTGTAGTGTTATGCAGTATCAATTCTTTATAACTCTCTTTCGCGAGTTTTTGATTTTTCATCGAAGGTTCAATTCCTTCTGCTAATTTTGCTCCGCCCTTTAGTGCTAAGTCAAGCAGCCACCCGCTTCCTGCGCCAACTTCAAGAACGGATTTATTTTTCCAGCTTTTGATTTGTATCATCAAAGTAGTGTAGAACAATTTTTTGTTAAGCGAAGAGGAGTTGTAGAGTGCCCAGTTTAAGTCTTCCCTGTCATATTGGCGGCAATTTGTGGCCCGCTCAATTATTTCTCCCATTGATTACCCCTTGTTTAAAGTTCAAATCTTTCTTTTCTGTATCCATCAAGGAAATTTTCCATTGTTTCGTGCTTTGCTCCCGAAAGAAGCATTTCTACTGCGCGCATAGCGTCCTCTATTTCTCCTGAGAGTCCTATTATTGCAACGGTTTTCCCGTATACTGATATAATGCAGTGTGTTTTTTTCTCAATCTCTTCTCTTGCCTGCCCCTCTTTTCCAATTACTCTTCCGCGTTTTGCTTTCTGATTTGAAGGGTTCTTTCCTGTGAATTCAGTTATATCAATTACTTTTAGCAAGTAATCGTCTTTGAATAAAGTGAATGCTCGTTCTGGCGAGAATCCTCTTCCAATCGCTTTCACAACATCAATTGCTTTGAAGTAGTTCTCTCCTTCTCCAATTACTTCTACTTCTCCGCTTGCAGAATCAATTTCCAGGTGCGCCTTTGTTCTCTTCTCAATTTTTGCTTTAATTGCTCCGCTCGGTCCGATGAGTGCCCCGACCCTATTCTCCGGTATGCGAACAATTTCTTCCATTTGATTCACTTCTATATTGTAGTTAGCTTTAGAAGGTTTTAAATAAATGCTTTGGCTTAGTTATTTTGATTATAATGGTAATTATTTTGTCAAAAAAATTGGTTGTTTTTATATTTTTATCAATTGCCTGTTTTGTTGTTTTGTTTGGCTGCACTCAACCGCCGGATACAATAAAAGAATACAAAATTGGTGCGCTTATTCCGCTTACCGGAAATTATGCGACAATAGGGAATAGTGTAAAGAATGGGTTAGAACTTGCAAAGAAAGATATTGAATCAAGTAATCCTGTTCGCCTCTCGTTGATTTATGAGGATGTCTGCCTTCCAAAGGATGCGATTGCAGCGTTTAACAAGCTTGTGAGTATTGATCAAATTGACATTTTGGGCGCCTCTTTTTGCATAATTGGATTTGTTCCCGTAATGCCGCTTGCACAAGAGAAAAAGATAATCTCGTTTAGTGTTGCGGCAAGTCCTGACATGATGCTTGATAAAAATTATGTTTTTACTCCAAACAAATCAATTAGGTCTGATTCATTTGACATGGTTAATTATGCCATAAATGATTTGAATGCGAAAAGTGCAACAGTGATTTTTTATAATACCCAGCTTGGCAGTGATTATAATCTCCACCTCTCAGATGATTTTTCTTCTCTTGGCGGAAAAATTACTTCTACTTATGTGACCGAGCTTGATAAATCCGATTATCGCACCGAGATTGCACAGATAAAGGACTCAAATGTTGAAATTGTTTTTATTATTCAGCTTGCAAATTCTCTAGGGTTATTCCTTAAGCAGGCAAAAGAAGCTGGGCTTAACGCTAAGATAATCAGTCAATCCACCGCGGAGGACCCAACAGTTATTTCTGCTGCACAGGGCGGAGCAGAGGGGTTGATTATTTCATCCTCTGCGCCAAAAACAATTACAACCCAAATATCTAATTTTCAAAGCAAATATGTAAATGAATTTGGTAAGAGTCCTGATGCGCTCGCCGCAATGGCTTATGATTCCCTTCAGTTGGAGTACTCTGCTTTAGTAAAGTGCGGGAGGGATTCAGTTTGCCTGCGTAGTGAGTTTTCTTCAGTAAAGAATTATTCCGGTGCGAGCGGGGTGCTTACGATGAATTCTGACGGTTCAACTACCCGAGAGCCGAATTTTAAAGTAGTAAAGAATGGGGCGTTTGTGCAGGCGGAGTAATCAACTTGAACAATTATTTCCCTATTTGTTTTGTGTTTGCGCTGATTAATTGCTATTTTTTCTTCTCGCTTAGTTTCTTTATCTTCGCGTACATTTTTTCGTAATCAGTATCAACGCCTTGTTTCGCAAAATATTTACTCATGTTTTGTACATCTCTTTCAAAGAATTCCCTTGCCTTGGGGTGCATTGTTGTAACGCACTGTCCGACATCAATTATAACTAATTCTTCATCATTATTCAAAATATTGTATTCGCTTAAATCCGCGTGGACGAGTTTTGCCTTAATCATTTTAGCCATGTACTCGCAGAGGATTTCGTATTGTTTATTTGGCTCTGCAAATGGTTTTTCTTTTGCGCGCTGTGCAGGCACCCCTTCTTTTCCAATGAACTCCATTAGTAAACAGTTCCTGTTTGATGCTATTGGGAGCGGGGCGCGTATTTTTGCTTTTGCGAATTCCTCCAAGTTTCTAAATTCTTTTTTTGTCCAGAGTTTCACAATCTCAAGTTTGTCCTTGCGTATGTCTTTGAATCTCTCATCGCCGACAATATAGTCCTGCATATGTCTAAAGCTTGAAGTATCAACCTTGAATATTTTTAGCGCGTAAAAATTATTCCCCGAGATACAGCGAAATACATTCCCCTCTTTTCCTGTGGAGATAACAAACTCAATTTCATCAAAAAACTTTTTTCTTGCAAGTTCATAAACAGAGGCGAGTGTTGCGCGGTCAAATACTTTGTTAAATACGCTGCGCGCATTCTCATCTTTTATGAGTCTCTCTTCTTTTACAATTCTATCCGCATTATCTTGCGGAGCATTAAGTTCTTTTGATTTCATAAAAAGAAATTAGGTTAATTGTTCTTTTATTTGTTGGTAATTAGTACTCGCCCTTAATTAGAAAGGTAATTTCGCTAATTTTCCGTTTCGCTTCAGCCACTCTACTTGGTTTCCAAGGTATCTCCAAACAACATCTCCCTTGGATGGTTGAAAGTCCCAGAGTCTTATAATTATCACATCATTTTCTCTTATCCAAACTTTCTTTAATAATTTTCCAGGTATTCTGAATTGTTTTTCTTCTCCGTCCTCGCATAGTGCTTTTATCTGGTTACTGCCCATTAATTGTGTTACTACTGCGAATTGTTCTAATTCTTCTGGGTTAGGGAGTCTCATTCTTTGGAAGTAATTCTCCTGTCCTTCGGTGGTTTGCTGGGGCTGACCGAATGTCTTTCGTTTAGTCATTTGGTTCTTTCTTTTTTGCGAATTAAAGTTAGCCATTTTGCTCACCAAGTCAAATTTACTAAAAATAATAATAATTCATCAGGTATTAAAACCTGCTTTTGGGGTGGTTTTGGGTTGTTTATAGAAGTACTTGCCGCATAATTTAAACTCAGTGTCTTAACTACACCCGGTATGTTTGTGCGTGCTTTATTCCCTTTATTAATATGAAGTTCTTCTCTCCCACAAATCCTTCTTTTATTGCTATTTCCACGCACTTATCGCCGAAGAGGTTAATTGAGTCCGCTTCTTTTAGCATTTCTCTTAATTCTTCTGGAGTAATTTCTTCTTTGCCATAGAATCTCTCGCTTGCAATAAAGCAGATATTTCCTTCTTCAAATGTTTTGCCGAGGTGTTCCTTATCACACACAGCAAGTGTGACCCTCATTTCAATTTCGTGTTTCTTTGCTATCAAATTAATCACTCTAAGAAAAATAATTTGTGCAGGGGGATTTTAGCACTAAGACTTGATTTACAATCCAGCAACTGGCTTTACTGCTCCGCATGCCTCGCACTTTAAGAGTCGTACCCCGTCTTGCACTATAACATTAGTATCAGGTTTTTTGCATTCAGGGCATAAAACAAACTGGTTAAAGTAATTCTGGATTAATTTGTTTAATTGTATTGCACCTATTTTCCCATTAATTATTAATTGATTATTTCCTTCTGTGATTGGTGAAGCGGTTTCTTTTGTCAAGTATTTTAAGAAGTGCTTTTTGTCTCTTCGCATATCCTTAATCAAAATATTAAATCCCTTTACAATCGTTTTTGTTCCCTGAATAAAGCTCTCCGCGCGCGGAACCTCAAATCTCTCGTGGCTTAGCGCTTTTTGCGGTATTGAGTGGTATGCTTTTACTAATAGTTCCTCATAATTTGCCATTCTAATCAACTCATTAATTATTGTTCCCAGCAAAAGCTATATAAATGAATTAATGTTTTGGCAGATTCTGTCTTTTTGGGCGCTTTTTGAGGGTAGTATTGAACTCTCCCCCTGTTCCAAACGGTTTGTAGTTAGTGTGGTCATAGAAGTCGTTTGTTTTTCCAACTCCATACAATCTCGCCTGTTGGATGCCTTTTCTGATGAAAGCCGCGTTTATTGTTCCTACTATCTTTTGCCCTAGTCCTCTTCGCTGGAATTCTTTTCGTATTTCTATCCTGTCAATAAAACCGGTTTTTCCAAGTATGGATGCTTGTGCATACGCGATTATTTTCTCGTCCTTTTTTATTGCGAGTATTCCCCTGCTGTCAACTGGCTCTGCTATTTGGTTAAAGTGGAACGGGTTAAGGATTATTCTTAAGTCCTCTTTTGTTGCAGGCTCTATCGTTACTGAGTTTCGGAGGCTTTTTTGTCTTGGCATTTTACGCACCCAATAGCATTGCAGTAATTATTACTATTACCATTAGTAGTGTTTGTGGTGGGAGTGCGGGCATTGCTATCTTCATTTTTCCCACCATATAAATGCTGCTCATTAGTCCAACAAAGCTTGCCCCTAGCACGATTCCTGCAACAAGTCCGGGGTTATGGAAAGTGCTGTTAGCTAGTATGCTTGCTGCGACAAGCAGGGGGATTATCAAGTCCCCGTTTCCCAGTTCAAACACATGCTTTTTTGTCGGGATTGTCATCATGAAAGCAAAATTATTTTCTTTTGCGCTTTTTGCGATTGTTATCATGTGTTTTGTGTAGAACACCGCAATTATATCATAAATCGCAAGCGCGATTATGAATGCCAGGATTGGTATTAACCCAAGTGAGATTCCAATTAACGCTCCCGCGCCTGCTATTGCGAGTACGCTTGTAATATTTTTTATCCAGATATTTTTGTGCTTATAGTATCTTGCCGCAAGCACTATTAGTGCGATTAATAAGACAAGGTTGTCTGCTGTTGGCAAAAATGCGCTGAATACGACTATTGTTGTTGCAAATATTGCCATTGCTTCCACGAGCCAAATAACTTTTCGTGTTTTTCTTAACCTAAGAAGAATAAGGAGAATTATTGTCATTACTATTATTGAGCCGAAGAGGTATGCCGCGTTTGAAATATCATTCATATCCGGGTTGAAGAAGGTTTGTTGTTGTCCCTGCAAAAATAATTGCTGCGCGACAAGGAGCCCGAGTGTTTGGACAATAATAAATATTATTCCAAGGATTATGAATACGCGGGTATTAACCCAATCCTCTTTTTTAGAAATAGTTTTTTGTTTGTCCCTTGGGCTGGCAATTATTTTTTTGTGGTTCTTTGCTTTTTTCTTTTGCGCCATTATAACTTAGGGGGGTTTTCTCATTTTAATTCTTCCCTATGGGGGTGTCATTGTTTTTAGTTGCCTCTTTCTTTCTTAGTAGGTTTAACGAAGTGGTGTTTTGGTCTGTAAATTTCTCCTTTTTTCTCAAGTTCTTCAAGTGCGGAGTTGATTTTGTTGTCATCAAGTCCTTTCTCTATTCCTTTTGCAATTACTTCTTCTATTGGCACCATATCTATTCCTTCTGCCATTGAATCTTTCACAATTCTAAGAATTGTATTTATTGCGTTTTGTCTTGCCTGTGTTATTCCGCTTGTAACAATATCAATATCAATTCTTCCGGTGTCAGGGTCAATCACAGTGTCTTCTAATGATTTTTTTAGTAATCTTGTTGCTCTTTGTGCATCCTCTATCTCCACTGTATCGCTTAGTCTTACTCTTGCGCTTGCTTCTGATAATCTCACTAGTCCCTCAAGTTGTCTTGCGGTTGCCGCGTATGTTCCGCCTTGGCTTCTTCCCTGGTCTCTTAATCCTACATAAAAATCCGAGATTGTTTTTAGTGCCTCTTCGCTTAGCACAGGAAAACATTTTTGTCTTGCAAATGAAACATATTTTCTGAATAATTCATCATCAATTGTTGGTTTTGTTCGTTTATCAATCTCTTCTCTCTCTTCTTTTTTTAACACGGTTCCTTTTTGGTGGCTTTGCATTAGTTTTTCCCCGCTCTGGTGTGTTTTTAGTATGTGTTCGGAGATTTTTTGGTCCTGTGTTTTATCCAAAATATCTCTTATCATGAAGAATAAATCAAATCTTGAGATTAGTGATGAGGGTAATTCTACTTGTTCAAATAGCGGAGTGAATTTATCAAATCTTGAGAATTTTGGGTTCGCTGCGGCGAGTAGCGAGGTATCCGCCTTAAATCTTGTAACAATCCCTGCCTTTGCTACGGATATCATTCCTTGTTCCATTGCTTCGTGTAATGCGCTTCGATCCTCCGCCGCCATTTTATCTAGTTCATCCGCCATGCATACTCCGCCGGAGCTAAGTACGAGCGCCCCTGCTTTTAGTGTCCATCCTCCTTCCCCGAATTCATCCTTAACCGCACTCGCGGTGAGTCCAACGCCGGATGTTGTTTTTCCTGAAATATAAATTGATTTTGGGGCAATGTTGTGTGTTGCTTGGAGGAGTTGTGATTTTCCGCAATTGTGTGATACTATCCCGTTTGCGATAAACCTGTGGCTGTTTGGGACTTCAATATCATAAACATTTTCAAACCCGTGGTCAACTATTTTCACAATCTTTTCGCTTCTTTGCTGTCCAACTCTTGCATAGTCTTCAGCATCTCTCATTGCTTGTGTCATCTTCTCTTTTTTTGCTTTGGAAGCAAATCCTATTCTTTTACCAAATTTTATTATTGATTCGCCTCTTCTAATCATTAGTGCGTTCCCAACTATTCTTGAGTGTATTCCAAATCTTAGCAATAGTATTTGCACATCTCTTAGTAGTTCAATGTTTTTTGCTTTTAGTGAAACGCTTCGGCTCCCTCTTCCTTTGCTAAACACGCACCCATCAGCCTGGTATAACCATTTTAAGAACTCTGCAACAACTTCGTTCCCTGACTCCATTATTTTTTTTGGAACTCTTTTTTCTCTTAACATGAGTAAATTGTATGCAATATCTTTTGAGTGAATTCCAACCCTGTGCATTATTACATTACGCTTCGGTGCTCTCTTTGAGGTTATAGCGGGTTTTATTTTAAACAATTCTTCAATTAAATTTATTAGAGGGGAAAGGATTTCTTTTTCAGTATCTGCTACTACCAAGTATGCTTCTTTTTCTCTTACCCATCCGTCTCCAAGCATATATCCAAGCAGTGCTCCAAGTTTTGGGGTTACTTTAGTTGGGAGGGTTCCTTTAAATTTTGGTCCTAATGTATGTGTTGCCTCTTTGAATCCAGTATCTAGGTGCCCGATTATTTTGCAGGGTATCCCTGTTATTGTTGCCACTTTATCCTTTACTTTGAACTCATCAAGTCTTCTCCATTCCCTCTTTACGCGCCCATTCTCTTTTGTTACGCATAGGAGGGGATGGTCGTGGGTTCCTTTAATGCTTTTTCCGCTTTCAGTAATTATCTCCATCACTTTTTTCTGCTTATATGAAAAGAATGTTGTTGCTCTATCGCGCTTAGCTCCGCCTTCGCCAGTAAGAACGCTTAAATCTATTTCTTGTAAATGTTCATTGCCTAAATCCTCTATTCTTTTTATTGCCCCGTCCCCCATCACGACTCTCTCGTCTCCCACAAGGCAACCAGGGTCCCCAATTAATAGTATGTGGCAGTTTCCCCTAATCTTTTGGTTGTTTGGTAAGTGTTTTGTTACTCCGCCAAAGAGCTGAAGTGCAATACTTTCTTTTACAATATCGTGCCCGTAGATTGCTGGTGCTACGCTTTGTCCAAGCATCTCATATATTTGCGGGTCCTTTGAGAGTCTTCTTATTTTTTCTTCCTCTTCTTTTGTTACATCAACTTCAGTAAATTCTTTTGCTGTTTCTTCTAAGTATAAGCAGTCAAGGTATTTTCCAAAAATATCTTTCTTGTCTTTTTCCGGCGGGAGTAATCTTAGTATCCCAACAAATCTTGTCTTATCTCCCGCGCTTACTTTGTTAACTAAATCATCTTCAACAAACACGCGTATATACTCTGCTTGTTCGTTTCCTTTTAGTTTCTCAAGCGGTTCCTGTATCTCTATTTTTTGCCAGTCCTTAAATTCGGATTTCTCTTCCATTAACTCAAAGTCCCTTGAGTGGCACTCGCACATTCCGGGCGGAGTGACTTTTGGTTTTTCTTGGGGTATCTTATAAATATTTCCGCATCTCTTGCACTTCCATGTCGCAAGTTTTAGTTTTGGCAGTACTCCCGTGATTTGCCTCATGAGTCCCTCAACGCAAATCATTTTGTTTAAGTGCTTGGCCCCGATATTTCTAATACTAATCTCCCTATCCTTTGGAAGATTCATAAACCTTACATGCGGTTTGAATGATTCAGTGGTAAGTGTGGGGATATGTATGTTTTGTATTGCGCTGTGCGCCGCCTCAAGTACTGGATCAGGATTATCAAGTAATTCATCAGCGAGTATTGGGTCAAATTTTTCTAAAACCTTAAAATCAACTATAACACTTCGCTCATCAGGGTAAGCCTCAATTATTTTCTCAATGTGTTTTTTTTGTTCAGTGTTAAAGAATTCTTCAAATCGCTCAACAAAGGGAGACCCCTCATGCTTTTCAATTTCTTCTAAGTTTAATTCCACTCTTAATCCCCAACCGATTTCTCTTTCTTTGGCAATAAAAAACTATTCTAAGTGCCGTGCCGGTGACACTATTATCATGCAAATTAAAGAAGAAGTGTTGGGGTATTCGCCAAATTCTTGGAGAATTTTTCTTCTTACTATCTTACACCCAACTATGATTAATACCTTCGGGGTTTGGAAAGTGAACTTTGGAGTTTTTGATTTATTTAATTAAATAAAGCCTGAATGGCACCAGACTACTCCGTCTGAATCCAGGTTCGCTTCCTGTAAGGAGTGTAATAGTGCTTTTGCTTGTTTCTTTCTCAAACTTTGTGCAGGAGTTCTCTCTGGGAGTGAATTAATATAATTAGTTAGGGGCCCAAAGTGCAGTTTAGTAACCTCAAAGAAAACAGGGGTTTTTTTGTGTAATCCATAATTCATGCTGTTGCCATTTACATCAATTCCTGCTTCAAACAGGGTTTGATTAGCTTTCTCAGCAATTGCTGCTGTTTTTGCACTGTGTTCAGTTTGGCGGTCAAATCTGCGTCTTTTGTAATAATTCTCGATGATTTGCTGGCTCTCCCTGTTAAGGTTTATTTGGTTTGAATAAGTTTTTAGGCGATTAGTTCTTGCTGAAGCGAGTTGTGTCGGAAAGTTTTTTGGGAAAAGAAGCCATGCAAGTGTCATTGCGCGGCTGTATGCTGGATTAAATGTGATTGGAACCGCTTTGCGTTCCACAACTTGCCCTGCTGTATGTGGGAGAAGAACTTTTTTTTCCCTATAAGTTAATGTTCGGACTTTTGCGTGATCCCCATTAATGTTAATGTGTTTTTTCATGAAGTATTATTTGTTGTTATTACTTAATAAGTTTCCTTGTTGTTAGAACAGCTTTACTCTATCTCCGCATTTATCGCTTTTGCGGTTTCTAGCATCTCCATTGGCTTTGGTCTTCTTCTGTTTGTGTTTAGCCGTATCCCGTCCCCGTGTTTTCTTGGGATTAGGTGGAAGTGAACATGGCTCTCCGCTTGTCCTGCGGCTTTCCCGTTGTTTTGGATAATATTTAGTCCATCAGCTTCAGCAATTTTTATTACCGCGGGAACGAGTTTTTTTATTGCTTTCATTATCTCGCACAAATATTTATCTTCAACTTTATCAATTGTCCCAAAATGCTTCTTTGGGATTACAAGCATGTGTCCTATAATGGGTCCTGCGGGCATCTCGTCAATAAATGCCATGACGTACTTGTTCTCGTATGCTATTGGCGCATCAGCCTTGTGCTTTGCGTAATTACAGAAAGTGCATTTCTTCATGTAAAGAAAATTATGGTTTTGTTAGTAATAAATGTTTTGGTTTGGCGTTGGCATTAGTTTGTTTTGATGCAGGGGTTTTCTAGAAAAAAAGTTTTTTAAAAAAAGAAAATAGTAAAGGAAGCGAGCTTCCTTTACTTTTTTAGTAGACGTTTACTTCAAGTCGATCTTGAGTCCGCCTGATAGTTTTGCTATGATTAGGTTGTATATTATTGCTCCTATTATTCCGCTGATAGCTCCGCCGATTACACCGCCGATTATTGCTGCGATTAATCCTACTACCCCTAGTGCGCCGCCCATCATTGCTGCGCCTGGTATTGCTGCTACCATTCCGCCGGCAACAAGTATCATTAATCCAACGATTATTCCGTAGATTAGTCCTGATACTGCCCCAACTTTCAAAGCTGACATATAGTCAACTGCTACTATTGCTTGCATTGCCATGATATCATCTCCTTTGCCAATAAGGCTTATGCTGGTTATATCAGAAAAAAACCATTATTTAATGCTTTCTTTTAGTGTTTTGACGAGTTTCTCGGCAATTCTTTTGGCTTTTTCTTCTTCTCTTTCTCCGCGGACAAGTAGTTTTCCTGATGGGAAGAGGGAAATGGTTTTGTCTTCTATGCGTGCCATTAAGAGTACTTTTGAGCTAATCTCTATTGAGGCGACCCCAAGGATTTCTTTCTGGGCAATAGTCAAATCTATCTTTAACGGCTTTTTTGGCAGAAACTCGTACGCCATTTTGTTTCGGCACGGTTTTCCTGTGTAATCATCAAGTTCCAATTCCATCACCAAAATAAAAATTAATTATTTACAGGCCCCAACTATTTGTTTTGGGAGTTCTATTTCGCGTGCGGTACTCTCAATCCTTATTTTTCCCAGTGCTTTCTTTACTAATTCACTCATTTTGCAGTGCTCTTCTTGTTTTAAGATATCTTCAAGCACGCTCTTTGTTTTTGCGTTCCCGCTTGCGAGTGCATCGCACATCTCTGGTCCCTTTGATGCTTCAAAGTAATTGTATTCGCGGCTCTTATCAATTATTTCTTGTTTATTCATGAATAAAACCGGGCGGAGTATCTCTATTTCTGTTGATTGATTAATATTATTTAGATTGCTTAGGGTTTGTGAGCTCACTTGGCCTAAACTTTCTCCAGTAATTAGATATTTTACTTTGCGCTGTTTCGCAATTTCTTCCGCTACGCGCATCATGAATCGTTTCATTAAGATAAAGTAGTATTCTCGGTAACTATTATCCGCAATTTCTTTTAGCATTTCTCCTGCATTAACAACAATCATTTCTTTTAATCCAAGCATTTTGCAGAGCAGTAATGATTTTATTTCTGCGGAGTCATCAGTGAAGGGCTCCTGCGAGAAATGAATTGCTTCTAGTTCATATTCTTTTGCAAGAGCAAGTTTTCCCGCAACGGGTGAATCTATTCCGCCGGAGATTAGTAGGAGTGCAGTTGGTTTGCTTGAGTTGCTTTCTTTCATAAATAATTAGTGCTTGGTAAAGTTAATTAATTCTGGGTTAAGTGGTTTTTTGGGGGTGTATGTTCTTTTATTATTTTCTTTTCGTGTACAGTGCGTGGCGCGCTTTTCGTTCTCTTCGCTCTACTCTTTTCCTTTTTCGTAATGTTTCTGTTTTTATTCTCATTTTTTGCGTTCTTTCCATCATTGAACTTCCATAAACTAGCGGGACATAGCTTTTGAATGTGTGCGCTTGTTTGCCAAATACTTTTTGTACTTCAAGATGCACAGCATGATTGATATTTTTAAAGCAATGATTGGCCGCTCCGCCTATTGCTGTAGACTCAACCCTTTCTTTTGCGCCGAGGACTGATTTTAATTCTTGCAATCGCCTCGAAAAGTCAGTTGAGTATGTGTCATAATGTATGTGTTGTGAGGGCAGGGCTGAGTTAAATCGTATAGTAATTATATTTTTCTCTGGAAGTTTTTGTTTTAATTTATTGGGGTTGAGCGGGTTAGGTATATCCAAGAAAGGCATGTAAAGAAAGTAAGTATTTGGGTCGCGGTAAAGACTTCTTTTTAGTATCTTTGCGATTGAGGCTTCCTCGCTTCCCGTGCAGTGGATTCCAATTATCAGGTGCATAATTATCACATTACTAAATTGTTTATATTAGCGGTATGAAAACCATTTTTCCATTTTTTGTTCCTGCAAAAATTATTTTTTCAGGCCTGTGGTATGTTAGTCTAAGGACTTGGTCGCCGTAAATTGTTATTAATTCCAGCATGGCCTTTGGGGTTTTACCTAATCTTTTTGCTGCAAGGTTAATAACGCGATTCACTTTTGCGTTGCTCTTATTTGCAAACACTTCCCCAAGCGTGGGAAATTTACTTACCTGCATAAATAATACGTGTTCTCCTGCGGCATAAACCATGGGTGCTTGGAAAATGTATTTTTCCCCGCTTGTTGCTTTATTGCACGCCTCAACAAATTGCCTCATCTCAAATATTGCTTGCGCAGCGGTTTTTCCTTTTACAAGTTTTATTGCGACTTCTCCTCCTCTATTCGGGTTAATTTGCCTGACGCTGAGTCTTCTTATTCCTATTCCCTTTTCAATAGCTCCTTTTCTTGCAGAACGGGATATTCTTGGGAGACCCTCAATAGCCCAGCGTGTTTCTTTCGCGTTCATTGCACCGAATTTGGATCTTACATGGGAGACAACACGGTTTGTTAGCATTCCTTGGGGCATGAAATAATAATGCTTGAAGAGGTATTTATTGGTTGGGTTTTGTTTGGATTAATAAAAATTCAAAAAAAGAAGCAAGCATTTCTTGCGTTGCCCCTTTTCTTTATTCTAAAAAATTACCTTTTTCTAACAATTTTTACTGCGTTACCATATTTTTGGTATTCTATTGAGTCCCCGCTCTTTAGTGTTGGTACTCCGCTTTCTGCATCTGGTTTTGGTGCATCAAATGTTTCGTAGGAATTAGAGTCCATTATTTGGATTGCCTCTCCGATTGTTGCTACAACTGTCGCGTCAGCTTTTGGTACGATTGGGATTTCTACTTCCGCATCAGTTCCTTTTAGTAATCCTCTTTTTTGTCCTGTAAAAATATTAAACGCGGTTATTCTTGCTTTTGCCGCACCGTGTTTTCCCGGTTTTGATTTTTCAACTGCCTTTACTTGGCATACTTCTCCATCAATTAGTACTAAGTGCCCTGGTTTTAGGGAACCTGCTTGCTCAAACTTCTTTTCGTCAACCATTTCTTACACCCTCAAGTTAATTGTTAAACAAGTTAGCAAAGTTAGGTTTAAAAAAGTGGGGATTGGTGCTTGAATTTGAAAAATTAGCCGGTATTATTTTTGATGTTCAAGCACTGGCAGGGGATTTAGCCAAATTCTTAAAAATCTTGGTATTTCATTCTTAGTGATTTTGTAAATGGTATTCGGTTTAGGTCGTATGTTAGCTGGAGATATTCGTTTTTTCCCCAATCCCTGTGTAACCGAAGCTGTCGTTCATGTTTTTTTATATATTGCCTAATTTCATTTACCCAATCAGGAAACGATTCGGGTTTATTTATTGTGGGATTTGGGTGGTGTACAGATTTTGTCATCCAGCTTAAGTCAGCCAATTCGTGTTCCACTTCGGGTCCGTGAGTAGGGTACCAAGTGCCGCGGGCTTTGCTTGCCTCTCCGCTGCTTTTGTAAAAGAAAAGTTTCTTCCCGTTAACTAATGTTAGGATTAGGGATCTTTTCTTGGTTTTAACTCCTTTGTATACATTAGAAAACCCGTCCCTTAGGATTACTATTGAAAATCCGTTGCTTGTTTTTATTCTAAGGGGTTTTGATAATGTAAAAAACGTGTGGACTCGCGCCCTTTTTTCTCTCTCGTATTGTGCTAATTTTCTCTTTCGTTTTAGTTCCACTAATCTTCGCCAGCCCTCTTCGCTTATGCGAAGTTTTCCTGATGAGCCTCGTTCCATATATTTTGAAAATGGGTTGGGTTCTTGTACTGCGCTTCTTTTTGTGCTGCTCATAAAGAGAATACGTGCTCAGAATTAATAATTTTATTGTTCTTCAACATAAACCGCTTGTTTTTTGTATGCTTCTAGCATTTTCCTGCTTGGAGGAAAGATATTTTTAGGATTTTTCGGTTGGCAAACGGGGCTTTTTTACCATTCCAGTTTCTTTCCGTCAATTAGCACGGTTGGTTTCATTAGGATTAGGTCATTATGAACAGGGCTCTTGTTTTGCCCGCCAAATCCTGTGTTGTTTCCAAATGCGATGTGCACGGTGCCATATATTTTCTCATCATGAAGAATATTTCCAATCGGCGCCCTATGCGCCTTATTTGTTCCGATTCCAAATTCAGCAATTACAAATCCGTTCTCAACTGATTGGAGTGCAATATATGGTTTTGCGGCTTCATTCCACTCTGATATTTTTCCGTTCTCAATTTTTATCCATGCTTTATCGCTTGGTTTAATTAAATCCTTAAAATAATCAATAAATATTTCTCCTTCAGCGGTTTCTTCTATTGGGGCGCAGAAGATTTCGCCGTATGGGAAGTTCTGTGTGTATCCTTTTGTTTTTGGTTTTAACCCGATGAGCGGTCTTTTCTTTATTGAGAAAGAAATATTTGTTCCGTGTGGGGTGGTAAGTTCCACTTTGCTCTTTGCTTTTAATTGTGCAACAACTTTTCGCCCAATTTTCTCAATTTCTTTAGAATTTGCTTCATTTATTTTCAAGAAGATTTCTTCAGTTATCCCGGGGAGACTAATTACTCTTGCGCCCCTCTCCACCGCCCTCTTTGTTTCCATTGTGTGGGTAATGCTTTTTTTTGTCGGCGCGATAATGATTTTTGATTTTATCATTTCTTCAAACGCTTCTGGAATCGGGGCACTATTGCTTCTCTCTCCATCAACCATAATTTCTTTGAAAACAATTCCTCTCTTCAAAAGTGTTTCTTTAATTGCCAAGTAAACATTGTTCGGCTCATAGTCATTAATCAAAAGAACTTTGGAGGTTTTTCTCAGCCCTAGTTCGCTAAAAAGCATTTTTTCTGCTGTGAGAATTAGTTTGTTATCCATGCTCATCAGTTGTATTGTTCTTATCTTTAAACTTATGGCTCAACATAGAATGTTTGTCTTTTGTATGCTTCAAGTACTTTTGCGCTTGGCGGGAAAAGGTTTTGCGGAACTTTATCAATTGGGAACCATCTCCACTCGGTAATTTCCTCTGGTTCCATTACATGGACTTCTCCCTTGTATTCTTTCGCCAAAAATCCAACCGTTACAAAGTGTGCTTTTTCTGCCATATCATTTTGCACGCATAATACGCGCATTTTTTTTAATATAAGTCCGGTTTCTTCTTCTAGTTCGCGGGCAGCGCCTTCTTCAAAGCTCTCCCCAAACTCTAGTTTTCCGCCGGGCATAGTCCATGTGCCTTCTCCGCTTAATTCAGAAGAAGCCTTTTCTTTGTCATCATTTCGCTTTCCAAGAAGCACTGCTCCTGCGCGTACAACCATTATTCCAAATCCCGCTCCAACACGTTTTTTTTCTTCAGCCATACTTTATTATGAATCAAAAGTATTTTATTCACTTAATAGGTTATTATTTTAGTTAATTGTTTTTGGTGGTTATTTGAATTTCCCTGTTGGTACAGTTTTGTCTAAGGGCGAGCTCCCAATTGATTTTGTTCAAAAAGCCTCTGAGTTAGCCCAGAAATCATTTAATGGGTATGTTGTTTTGGCTGCTTATGGGCATTTAGTTGAGGAGGGCGCGATTTTCTTTAGGGAAGGGGAAATAATTGGGCTTATTGTGGAGTGTTTGGCGGCGGAGAAGACGATTAAGGGGAATGAAGCGAAAGAGTATTTTTTTAATGAAACAAAGGGAATGGGGTTTTATCATTGCGTTGAATTAACAAGGAGCCAAGTGGACCTTATTATGGCGTTTGATGAAAAGATTTTGGGGGATAAAATAAATTTAAAAGAGCTTGCAAAGCTTATTCCGAGTGCCTTTACGCCTAAGTTTGAGAGAACTATGGCGCAAAAAAGCGCGTTAGAAGCGTATGGGCTTGGGGACCTAAAATAGGTGAGATTTTAGGATTAATTTGAAAATAAAGTAAGAATTTAGTTAGGTGGAACATTTAGGTTTTATTTTTTTGGTTCAAAAAGGTTTTTTCTATGTTTAAGAGGATGTTGCGCAGCTTTGCAGGTAAGGTGCTTGCTGACGATACTTCTCAACCATTATCCCAGATAGAATTCTTAAGGGATTTTCTTTCTCGGCACAAATATGTTTTCACAACTGATTTTGAAGAGAATCTAATGGTATTGAAAAAAAAGCATTTGGTTGATTCGTTTTTAGTAACTAACCTTGACGGGAGCATTGTTGTTTCCACTGAGGGGGACGGGCACACTGAAGGAATAATGGGTACTGCGATGCTCTCCTACATTAAAAGCGAGATGCCTGATTCAGAATCTGTTTTAATTAAGAGGCAGGGGCATTGGTTTATGCTCTTCCCATTAAACAAAAAAGTTTTTATTGTAAAAGCGGGGAGCGAATTATCAAATATTGAACTTAAAGCATTGGCGTTTGAGCTTGACGGTTTAATGCAGGTGAATAAGCAATCAGAGAAAAAAAAAATTAATCAGGTGGCATAACTAAAAGTTTTTTTATAAAATGTGTGTTTGAATTAGATAATGAAATGTGATTTTTATGGCTAGAGTTATTGCAGTTGCATCAGGGAAAGGCGGGACAGGTAAAACAACTATTACCGCGAATTTGGGTATTGCTCTTTCAAGATTAAAACAGAAAGTTCTTTTGATTGATGCTGATGTTGCGATGGCAAACCTCTCACTAATTTTAGGGATGCAGTCTTCTCCAATTACTCTTCATGATGTTCTTTTGGGCGAGGCACAGGCGCATGATGCAATTTATGATGGGCCTGAAGGGGTAAGGTTTATTCCTTCCGGGTTGAGTCTTGATAATTATAAGCGCGTTGATAGCGAGAGACTCGCTGGAGTCGTGTCCCAGTTAAGCGATGAATATGATTTTATTTTGCTTGATGTTGCTGCTGGAATAGAAAAAAATGTTTTAAGCGCATTAAGCGCTTCACAGGAAACCTTAATGGTAACAATGCCTACTTCTCCTGCAATTGCTGATGCACTAAAAACAAAAATTGTTGCGCAGAGGCTTGGTTCAAAAGTTATTGGAGTAATAATTAATTTTGTTATGAGTGAGAAGGGAGAAATAAGCAAGAATGATATTGCTAATATGCTTGAGCTTCCTGTTTATGGTAATGTGCCGTATGATCCAGAGGTTAGAAAGAGTTTTATGCAGGAAAAAGTTGCTCCTGTTGTTGTAAGAAAGCCTGATTGTCCTGCCTCAGAAGAAATTACGCGTATTGCATCAAGAATAACCGGATTAAAGTCCGAGCCAATAAAGGCGAAGAAAGCTGGTTTTTTTGAGCAATTATTTTCAATGTTTAAAAAGAAAAAATAAGGGGTGTTTTCATGAATAATAGACCATTCGATTTATTGAATGACGCAATAGACAAAGAAGTACTTGTAGTGCTTAAGGGCAATAATCAAGTAAGGGGAACATTAAAGGCATTTGATGTGCATATGAATCTGCACCTTGAGAACGCTTCACAGCTCGTTGAGGGTGAAATGAAAACCAAGTATGGTAAAGTAATGGTTCGCGGGGACAGCGTAGTAATGATTTCACCGTAAATCAATTATTCAAACCAAAAATTAATCTTAATTTTGGAAGTGACTTTGTTTGGTTGGATTTGACTCAAAAATAATTTTCTTTGGGTTAATCCTCCTTGCAGTTGCTTTTGAAGTTATTGCTGATGTGTTATTTAAGAAGTGGGCGCTTGGCTCAAAAGATATTTTGGTTTATGCCGGGTTAGCACTTTATTTTATTGGAACAATTTTTTGGGCATTCTCTCTAAAATCTGAGCCCTTATCAAAAGCAATCTCTGTTTTTACGGTGATAAATCTTATTGTTGTTGTGCTTGTCGGGGTATTGTACTTTAATGAAGACCTCTCAATTATTAGTAAAATTGGGATAGGGCTTGGGATTGTAAGCGTGGCCCTTATTGAGTTCTTTTAACCAAAAAACCCTTTTTCTTTAGGACAGTTTTCTCTCTTTGCCGCAAGCTTTTTATTCACCAAAACCCAATTAAGTTAGTTTCTAACGTGGTTTAATGGATAATAAGGAGACAGTTATTGATTCTATTCAAAAGTTACTTGCCCTTGGGGTATCTGATAACGAAATCGCCGAGAATTTGTATGATGTTGGGATAGAGAAGTCTGATGCCTCTGAATTAATCAGGCAGGCAAAGGAATTGAAGAATAAATCCGCTCAATCCAACGCATCTCCAATAGAAAGTGCTGCTGCATTAGGAAAACAACCATCTTACCGAGAAGAGATTCTTGCCAAGAATCTTTCAATGGATGAGGAGATTGCCCAGCAAATCCCTCTTCCAAAAAAATCCGCTGGAGAACCCAGAGTTTCTTCACAAAAAGCACTTGAGGATTTAGAAGAAACCATGGCGGAGGATGTTTCGGCGGAAAGTAGTGAAGAGGGGCTTGAGGAGAATATTAAACAGAATATTGAGGGCGCATCAAACGATAAACTTGGGGATGACCCAAAACAAAAACAAAAGACTTCTCCCCTTTCAAAACCCGAGACAAAAACTGCACAAGTATCTGTGCAAGAGAAGAAATTCGCAAGTCCTTTTCCAAGAAGTGAGGCTCCTAAAACAAAAATATTTGCTGCAAAAGAGAAACCCTTTAGTGGTGTGCCAAAAATTGATTTGGGAAACGCCCAGAATGAAATGATGGTTGATGATTTGTGGAAGAAAGGGATTGTGGTTGCGGTTAATGCGAAATTATCGGAGATGAAGAGGCTTAAAGATGATATTGATAATGAGCTTGCGCAGAAAGTTGATGAATCAATTAGAAAAGAGCTTTATCAGTTCAAGACACTAATGGATTCGCAGAAGGATTTAATGATTTCAAGCAACAAACAGGCGCTTGAAGAAAAACAAAGAGAAATTGTTTTCATAATTGATTCAAAAATCGCGGAGCTAAAGCAATACAATAAGCAAATATCGGATAATCTTGCGACAATTGATACTGCAAAACAACAGCAGCAGCTCGCGCTTTCGCAGATTAATTCCGCGCTTGAGGACGCAAAGAGAACAAAGACACAGATGATAGTTGAAATGAATTCTGAGATGATTAAATCAAAATCCCAGGCGCAGGCATTTATTGATTCCGCGAGTACGCACCTAAACCAAATGGATGAGCGAATAAACAAAACACTGGAGCTTGAGAAAAATATTGCTGATGGGATGCTTGCACAGGCTGAACAAAAGATAGAGGTATTGACAATCTCGCGCGCGGATGAATTAATCTCAAACCTTCAGCTTGAGTTAAATAAACTCAAAACTGAGACGAGTAATATTTCCCCTGAAATGCTTGAGCAAAAAATTAAGACACTTGATGAGTTCAAATCCCAGTTCCTCTCAAGCATGCAGTCAAGCCTTGCGCAAATAAACTCTGCTATTGATGAATTAAACAAGAAGAATACTCTTGCAGAAAGGGCGCTTGAAGAAAAAACTCTTGCGATTGATGCGAAACTTGAGGAACTCACAAAGTTTGAGAAAAAACTCACTGATAGGCTTAGCAAATCGGTTGAGAAAAAGAAATAAATTATTGCGCAAATAGAAGTGCTTAGAATTACAATCTCTTTGTAGCGGCGCAAGTAAGTGTCTTGTTGTATTTGTTGTTCGCATTCGTGTTTTTTTTATTTCCTTTCTGCTTTTTTGCCTCTTCTTTTATTCTCTCTAGCATTTCGCATGCTTTGCATAATTCTTTTTCTGTTGGCTCTCCGCACGAAGAGCATTCTATTAATTTTGCTTTTAGTTCTGGTAGTTTTTCTCTTTTAGGTTTTATTAGCGGCTTAATATTTTCATAAAAGCGGAGGATTGAGTACTCTGTTCCGGGGAATCTGTTCTCAAAATGATTTAGCATTTCTCGGTACTCGTTTCTTTTTGCGGTCCATGAGTATGGACAGCATTCCTCTGAATAATGTTTTATTCCTTTGAGTGCGCAGTACGCGATAATCTCTTTTTCAGGGGTTTCATATAATGGTTTTATTCTTTTAACAAATCCTTCGTGTTCAATTACTCCTGAAGTTGCGCTCATGCGTTTCATTCTCTCAAAATCATTATTGAATACATTCATTACAAAGCTCTGCACCTCATCATCCATGTTGTGCCCTGTTGCGAGTTTATCAAACCCGAGGCTTTTCGCGTATTTGTTCATAATGTTTCTGCGTAGTGTTCCGCAAAATGCGCATGTTCCGCCGAGCTTCGGGTTATTCAAAATTAATGGCATTAATTTATCATTAGTTATTCCAAATTCTTTTTTGAATTGGATTATTTTATAATTTACCCCGAGTCTTTTGCAGTTCTCTGTTGCTGATTTAATTGCTTTCTCTCTATACCCCTTAACGCCCTCATCAATTATTAGCGCCTCAATTTTATTTAGCCGGGAGTAGAACTTGCAAAGCAAATGTAGTAGAACAGTAGAGTCCTTTCCTCCGCTTAACGCAACAAGTATCTTTTCCTTTGCCCTGAAGAGATTATATTTGCGGATGGTTTTCTTGAATCTGTTCTCAAAGAACTGAGTGAAGTGCTTCTCGCAAAAATAGTGCGGTCCGTATGCAAGGGTTATTGAGGATTTTTCATTGCATTTGTCACAGGTCTTCTGTTTTGATTCACTTAATATAGTTCCTTTTTTTTTGCTCATAAAAACGTTTATATAAGGCAAAGCTTAAAACATATTTAGTGATTTGATGCCAAAACCTAAGCCGAAGTTTCGCAGTCTTTTTCATGCTGTTGCAGAGGGTGCGTTTAATACTCAGAGAAGAAAAGGTCTTGTTCTTCTTGGACAGCTTAGCGGGAATAATGGGGCGGGTACAGTTAAGGCGCCAAAACCGCCGATACAGAAATTAACCGCTGCGCAGGCAAGGGCATTTAAAAAAAATGAGAAAGCATTATGGGGGGCAAAACCAGCTTTTGCAAAAAGAGTTGAGGCAATACAAAGAAAGGCACCCGACTCACAGCATCACTCAGGACCAAAGCATCCTGCGCACATAAGGCATCCTGACCGGTAAATACCAATTTTTTCGCCTGCCTTGCCAGTAGCTTTATAAATGCTTTTTTTGAGTAATTTCGTTATACTGGTGAGTTTAGTGGGCGCAAATAAATACATTAGAGAGGCTTTCCAAAAGGAATGGAAAGGGATTACTGATAATAATTATGATTATGCACTAATAATGCGTACTCGCGGTCTTGAATATAGAAATGAGGGGGACGCGGTTGTTAAAATTGAGCATCCAACTAATTTGCCATCAGCTAGAAGCGTTGGTTATAAAGCAAAACAAGGTATTTTTGTTGCAAGGGTTCGAGTAAGAAAAGGAACTGGGACTCATCATAGACCAAAGAATAAAAGAAGACCAAAAAGACAGGGACAGGCAAAGCTCTCAAGAAGAATCAGCACACAGGGTATGGCTGAACAAAAAGCATCAAAGAGATTTGAGAACGCTGAGGCACTTGGCTCATACAAGATTGCTGAGGATGGTAAGTGGCATTATTTTGAAGTAGTGTTGGCGGATAGAACTGCATCAACTATTATTAATGATAAGAACCTCAAGTGGCTGCCAAATCATAAAGGAAGAGCAGAGAGAGGAAAGACATTTACTGGAAGAGCAAATAAGGAAAATAATAAGAAGAATATGAGAAAACACAGAGCAAAGATTGCTCTTGACCACCACTACGGGTAAAGTGTTAAGGGTTAAACCCTAATTATAGTTATGGATGTTGTGTACGCACAACCGCTCAAAGAGCTGTTGGCAGTAAGTACTTACTTTAAAGAGCAATTGATAGTCCTAGTTACAACTGAGAAGGATGAGAAAGTTGCTAAAACTAATTCTCTTATTCCGTGTTATTTGGTTTCTGAAAAAACCCCTCAATCTGATTTACAAAAACTCTCCCAAAAGAAAAAAGCGGTTATTGGGGGAAGCGTCTCTGCGAATGAGTTTGCTGTGAGAATCAAAGCGGATTATTTACTCCAGCCGAGTAACACAAAACAATTCTTTGATTTGGGCCTCGCGAAGAAACTCTCTGATAACAAAACAATTGTTGTATTAATGTTTGAGGAATTAATGAAAGCAAATTCTTTTGAGAGGCACCAGTACTGGAAGAATTTTGTTGAAGTTGTGCGTTACTGTAAATTAAAGAAAACAAAATTTATTGTTGCGAGCGGAACAAAGGACCCGCTTCTACTAAGGCCCCCAAAGGTACGCGAATCCCTCGCAGTAATACTTGGGTTGCCGCAAGAGTTAGCAAGAGAGTATATTGAAGAGGAAGTGAAGAGCAAATGACCTCAATCAAAATTACAAAACAAAAGAAAACAATTACTCCTCTCTCAAAAAGAGAGCGTAAGCGCTATATTTTATTTGAAGTGCTTAATGCGGAGGTTAATGAAAAGGATTTTTACTTTGGCTTCTGGATTGATTTACTTTCATTCTTTGGTTCTAAAGGGTTAGCGGAGATTAACCCAAAAATTGTTTTATTTAAGGGCAATAAAGCGATTGTGAAGTGCGCAAGGGGAAAAGAAACCGAGCTCATTGCGGGCACAGCGTTTATTGAAAAGATAAGGAACAAAAAAGTAATACTAAATCCGGTCCTAACATCAGGGACAGTTAAAACACTAAAAGAATATGCGAAGATAGAGTAATTGCCTTATTTTGAAAAACCCTCTTAAATGAACATAATTCTTACTTTCTTATTTTCCGATAATCTTATTAATCACTTTGATAGCAGTTAGTGTGGTGGTATTGTGTCCGTTGAGGTTAGTATTATGAGTTCTAGGGGGCAAGTGGTTGTTCCAAAGAGCATACGAAAAGAACTTGGGTTAAAGGAGGGGGATGCAATTGCATTTACTTCCAGCACCGGCAAATTAGTTGCGGAGAAATTAAAAACTCCTTCAAAGGAAGAGCTTTTGATGAGATGGAACAAAATGACAAAGGAATGGAACAAGCGCGCAATAGCCCTTGGAATAAAAGAAGAAGACGTGGGGCAAATAATTCATCGGCGCAGAGGAATAAAGGATTAAGAGTTGTTTTTGACACCAATATTCTTGTTTCTGCATCATTTTGGTTTGGCTCCTCAGCACAAGCGCTTGATTTTGCGTTAGAAGAGAAATTCCTTTGTTTTACTTCAAAAGAACTTCTTGATGAATACTCGCGGATAGTTTTAAGGGATTTTGATATTTCTACGGATAATTTCACGATGCGAATGAAGGACTTGCTTTTAGTTGCACACATTGTTGAACCAAAACAAAAACTAAATGTTGTTTTGGACCCTGATGATAATAAGGTGATTGAGGCGGCGGTTGAGGCAAATGCAGATGTTATTGTGTCAGGCGATAAGCACTTGCTTAATTTAAAGAAATACGGGGGAATCAGGGTATTGTCCGCGAAAGAGTTTGTTGAATTGATTTGTGGAGTTTGAAGTGCGAGTTACTTGTTTTACTTGCTTTTTTTTGCGAGTCTTCTTTGTTGTTCTACTCTTCTAGTATGATGCGGGATATACAACCACAAGATTCTCTTAGCAATCTCTTTGTTCGGGCAGTGCTTGGCGTATTCTCTTGCAAAACATTGCATTTCCTCTCGCCCCAAATATTTGTCAATTGTTGAAAGTGTGTGAATAATATGTGTTTGGGTAATTTTTTTTGAGGGCACTAAGAACTCCACATCAAGTATTATTCGCCCATAAGATTTTCCTCTTTTGTAAAAATGCCAAAAATCAATTATGGGGGTCATAAATCCGTTTCTGTGCAAAGTGGTTGTGTCGCGGGCGAGTACCCTAATTAAGTCCCTGTCTTTTTTTAAGTCAAGTTCCCTTAGAAATACTGGTAGACCTTCTGAATTATTAACTGGAATTAGTTTTCCAAGCCTTTCAAGGTTTGGTTGAAACAAATGCAAATGAGTTGTGCTTCTTCTTCTAAGATCAATTTTTGAGAATCTTGGGACTGGGAGCCCTATTTCTCTTAAGCGAACAAGTACTTTCTGTGCTTTTAGTAGGGTGGATTTTGGCGAGATGGGCCAGTTTCGCGCATACTTCAAAGCAAGTGCTTTTTTCTCCCCGTTTCTCTCAGTGACTTTTGTATGGTGCGCCGCAAAACCCCTCCCATTTCCGATTTGTTCTCCTATTTCTATTATTGCGCCGCTGAGTATTGGCGGGGAGCGCCTATTTGCTTGTTTCATACTATGAATATGCGCTCAGTCTATAAATAATTGAGTAATTTGGGTTTTTGATATGTCTTTTTCTCTCCCTCAAACAACGTTTTTAAAGGTTTTTATGGGGGATTATGTTGGATTGGACGAAAAAGAAGCGGCGCGAAAGTGGGGCGTTTTTTAGCGATTTCTTTTTAAGGATTAAGTTAAGAAAGTAAATAGATTTTGCTACACATAGCAAGAAGAAATGGTTTAGGTGATTTTATGTATCCTGTTCAGCAGTCAAAAGTTCCTGCATATGATAAGGCGGCTACAATGTTTTCTCCTGATGGGAGATTATACCAGGTAGAGTATGCCTCAAAAATAGTTGAGCAGGGTTCTACTGGAGTAGGAATTGTTTATGCGGACGGAGTAATTCTCGCTGCGGATAAGAGTATTACAAGTAAAATGATTATTCCTGATTCAATTGAAAAAATATTTAAGATTGATGGGAATATTGCGGTTGTATCTGCGGGGCTTGTGGGGGATGCTAGAAGATTAGTTGGTATTGCAAGAAGGCAGGCGCAGGACAACAAAATGGTTTTCTCGGAGAATATTCAGGTTGAGACAATGGCAAAAGAAATTGCTGAAACAAAGCAGGCATTTACTCAATACGGCGGATTAAGGCCATTTGGGGTAGCATTTATTATTGGTGGATTTGACGAGAAGGGCCCTAAATTATTTGAGACTGAACCAAGCGGGGCGCTAGCAGAATACAAGGCGGTTGCGGTTGGAAGAAATAAGGATAAGGCAATGGAAGTATTTGAAAAAGAATTTAAAGAGGGATTAACTTTAAGCGACGCAGTAAGCATGGCGTATAAGGCAATAGAAAAAAGCATGCCTGAGAAAGAAAAATTAACTTCTGCAAGAGTAGAGTTCGCAGTAATTGATAAGGATGGGTTTAGGCACCTTAGCGACAAGGAATTCAAGGCAGCATTTAAATAAATTATATTAATTGACTTACCGCTCTGATAGGGAATGGCAAAAATCGGGGCATTTAGTTTTCAATTAGAAAGGAAATAAAGAAGGAAGGAATATGGTTAGGGTTGAGGACGCGGTTGTTGCGCGCCTGGAAAAATTTGGGCATAAATTTGAGATACTAGTTGATCCAAATCTTGCTATGCAAGTAAAGCACGGTAAAGAAGTTGCGCTTACTGACTTAATGGCGATTGAACGCGTATTTAAGGACCCAAAGATTGGGGATGAGCAGAGCCCTGAGACACTAAAGAAGAGTTTTGGGACAAATGACCTTAATGAAATAGTAAAAAAAATTATTAAGGAAGGGGAAGTTCAATTAACAACCGAGCAGAGAAGAGCAATGACACAGCGTAAGCGCCTTGAAATAATTAATTTTATTTCGCGCAACACAATTAATCCGCAGACAAAGACTCCTCACCCTCCGCAGAGAATTGAGAACTTAATGGAACAAGAAAAAATTCATGTTGATCCGTTCAAAAGTGTTGAAGAGCAAATACCCGAGATTGTGAAAGTAATGCGCAGAGTAATTCCAATGTCAATGGAAAAAATTGATTTTGCTATTAAAGTTCCTGCGCAATACGCGGGCCGCTGCTCAACAATTATACACAAATATGAGATGAAGAAAGAAGAGTGGCTTAATGATGGCTCGCTTGCAGCCGAGTTTTTGCTTCCCGCAGGAGCAAAACAGGATTTGATGAATGAACTTAACTCCGCGACGCACGGAGAAATAATAGTTAAAATAATCGGGACGGCACAGTAATTTTAAATTAATAAAAAATTAGAAATTAATTTTACGAAGGTGAATAAATGAAGAGAGTTGTAATACCTGGTGAGATGGTATCTGACCAGAGAAAGAGGCTCGGAGGGAACGTATTTGTTTCTAACGGGAAAATATATTCCAAGGTACTTGGAATAAGTGATGAGTCCGATGAGAAAGCATCGGTGATTCCACTTGAGGGAAAGTATTTCCCGCAGGCGGAGGACGTGGTAATAGGAGTAGTGTCAAGGGTAGTGTTTGCCGGTTATGGTGTAAACATTAATTCTTTCACAGAGTCCTTTATACCAAAATCAGCTATGAGAGAAGACCTAAGAATTGGGGATCTCGTTTCATCAAAAATATCTTATGTGAACGAGTTAAGAGAAGCTGAACTTGGTTTCCCAAGAAAAATGTTCGGGGGAGACGTAATAGAAGTTACTCCTGTTAGAACGCCAAGGTTAATAGGAAAGAATGGCTCCATGCTTGAATTACTAAAGCAGGGAACTGGCTGTGATATAGTAGTGGGAAAGAATGGGAGAGTTTGGGCAAGAAATGGAAACATTGATTTGCTAAGAAAAGTTGTCATGTTCATTAATGACAATTCATACAAAAGCAACCTGACTAACTCAGTAGAGGCTTTCTTCAAAGCAGAAGGAATCCAAATTAATATTGCTCCTAAGGGAGAAAAGAAGGTAGCCGAAGAAAGCGAAGTGCTTGACGCGGGTAGTGAAGAAAGCGAAGTACTCGGAGGAGCCGAGTCGGAAGAATTAAACTAAGAGATGGTGAATGAAATGACTGAAGAAAAAATACCGGATTACAAAAAAGATAAGAAAAGAGTGGATGGAAGAAAAATGGATGAGTTAAGACCAATAAGCATCAAAGTTGGCGTATTGCCTAATGCTGATGGTTCAGCTTACCTTGAATGGGGGCAGAATAAAGTTTATGCTGCTGTTCACGGGCCAAGAGAGGCGTTGCCTAAGCACACACAAAATCCTTACAAGGCTGTTGTGAAAGTGAATTATAGGATGACTACTTTCTCTGTTCCTGAAAGAAAACAGCCACGACCAAATAGAAGAGACATGGAGATATCAAAGGTTTTGGGTGAGGCGCTTGACAAAGTGATTTTCACTGAGCAGTTCCCTAATACTGAGATAAGCGTGTATGTTGAAGTAATTGATTCAAACGCGGGCTCAAGAGTTGCTTGCCTTACAGCTGCTTCATGCGCTTTAGCTAACGCAGGTATCCCAATGAGGGACCTTGTTGCGGCTACTGGAATCGGCAAAGCATTTGGCGAACTAATAGTAGATTTGGATAAGAACGAAGAGGATGCGCCTGATGCGGTTGATATTCCGTTTGGAATAATGCCTAATTCTGGGGAAATAGTTCTCTTACAGATGGATGGATTACTCACAAAAGAAGAGTGGGATAAATTAGTTCCAATGGGAATGAAGGCATGTGCTGATGTATATGCTGTGCAAAAAAAAGCTTTGCAGGAAAAATTCTCGCTCTCAGAAGTATCCGAGAAGAATGTTGAGGCTGTTATTGAAGCAAAGCCAAAACAAGATAAAGAGGCAAAAGCAAAAACTGATGCTAAAACAGAAAAGAAAGATAGCAAGGCAAAGAAGGTGAGAAAATGAGACAGACAATTTTAGAAAATGATTTGTCAAAAGTAGTGGAACTTGCTAAGCAAGGAAAAAGACTTGATGGGAGAGCGTTTGACGAGATGCGTGACTTCACTATTGAGCTTGGTAAGTGCGAGAACGCTGAGGGCTCGGCAAGAATAATGCTTGGGCAAACAGAGCTTATCGCCGGAATCAAAATGGGTGTGGATAAGCCTTACCCTGATTCACCTGATGAGGGGGCAATCTCAGTGGGCGCGGAATTAATTCCATTAGCTCACTCAGAATACGAATCAGGTCCTCCATCATTTGATGAAATAGAAGTTGCAAGAGTAGTGGATAGAGGAATTAGGGAGAGCAAATCAATTGATTTCGCAAAACTCTGTATTAAAGAGGGCGAAGCTGTTTGGGTTGCTTTCATGGATTTCTATCCAATGAATGCTGACGGCAACTTATTTGATGCGGGAGCAATCGCTGGGCTTGCGGCATTTATGAGCGCAAAGGTTCCAAAGCTAAATGATAAGAACAAAATCATTAAGCATGAGTATGAAGGAAAATTGGAGCTAAAAAGAATGCCCCTATTAACATCATTCGTAAAAGTCGGCGGAAAAATAATGGTTGACGCTACGTATGTTGAGGAAAAAGCGGCAGAAGCAAGATTCTCAGTATCAACTACTGAAGACGGCTATATGGCTGCAATGCAAAAAGGAATGGGCGGGTCATTTAGTGTGGATGAAATAAACTACATGATTGACAAGGCATTCGTAATCGGAGCTGAAACAAGAAAGAAATTGTTGAAGCAGATGAAGCAGTAAAAGTTTTAGAAGTGGAGGGGGCTAAACGCTCCTTTCATTTTTCTATTTTTTTAAAGTTAAACCTTAAAGTGATTTACAAAATGACTTTTTAATTATAATTACTCAAATTGTTAGCAGTGATATCATCTGAAAAAGAGCTTCATTTTTGCGGTAGTTTTCATTTGTATTATTCTCATTGTGATGGCTATTATTGGCTTTAATCTAAACTCCCCGGCGCAAGACAATAGTGAGATTAAACTTGGTGTTCTAATGCCCCTCACGGGCGGCTTTGGCGACTTAGGAAATAAGATTCGAAAAGGGGCGGAATTAGCGGTTGATGAAATTAATGCCAGCGGCGGGATAAATGGGCAGAAAGTGAGTCTTGTTGTTGAAGATGAGCAGTGTGATCCTAAAGTTGGTTTAAGCGCTTTAACAAAATTAGTTGAAGTTGATAATCTAAAACTTATTGTCGGACCGCTTTGCTCTGGAGTGGTTCTCAGCGTGGCGCCTTATACGAATGAAAAGAAAATAATCTTGATGCAGGCAAGCCAGGTTCCAAAAGTTCCTTTTGGCGGAGAATATGTTTTTCGGCCAATATCTGGTGCACAAATAATGGCGCCAAACGAAGCGAGGATTGTTTTCACGGATTTTAATATAAGAAAAGTTGCTTTTCTTGCAGTGAATAGTGATTTGGGGAAAGCATATACGGAATATTTTCAAAGAACATTTGAAGCACTGGGTGGAATAATAGTTAGTAGCGAGAAGTTCAATGCAAGTGATACTGATTTTAGGGTGCAGATAAATAAGATTGCATCAAAACAGATCGATGCGATTCTTTTAGTGGGTAATCCAAATGAGATGGGGCTTGCCGCAAAGCAAATAAGGGAAGCGGGGGTTTTGTCAAAGATTTTACTTCCCCCAACAGCCGAAAGTCCAGCGCTTCTAACAGCCGCAGCCGGGGCTATGGATGGGGCTATTTATGTTTATGGATTTAATCCAAACCTTTCCTCTGCAGAGCAAACAAATTTTATCACAAAATATAAGGAGAAATATTCTGAGGATATTAGCTGGCATGCGGCAATTGGGTATGATACAGTTAATATTTATGCTAAACTAATTAAAGACTGCGGTTCTGCAATTGATGTTAATTGCATAAAGGAAAAATTGCCTCTTATTCACTACTCTGGGGCGCAGGGAGAGATTAATTTCAGCCCAAATGGGGATGCAAATATTCCAATAGTACTAAAAACGATAGAAGCTGGCAAGTTTGTTATTTATCAAAAGAACTGATTTTTATTTAAAAGTTTCTTTTTATTGCCTCGATTACTTCTTTTAGTTTTTCTCTTTTTATTTTGCCTATTTTTTGGAGAATTGTTTCTTCGCTGAGTGGGGTTATTTTTGTTGGATTCACATAACTATCTTTGTCAAGTTCTCCTTCGCTAAGTGAACCATTAAGTGATATTCTTGCGTCTTTGCTCTTGCTTGTTATTGAACAGGCAAGGACATCATATTTTAGGTTGAATTCGTCTTTTGAAACGACTATTGCGGGGCGAATTTTGTAATCAGTAAGGTTACTGAAAGGATATTTAACTAAAATAATGTCGCCTTGATTCATTTTTTCAGCCACTTTCTTTTTTCTTCTTCAGTGAGGAAACTCTCCCAATATGCATCGTCCTCGCCATCCCAATCCTTTGCAAAGGATTTTTGAGCGAGCAGGTATTCTGGGTTGTATTTCATTTGTTTTCTAAAGAGTTCGCGTATTACCTCGCTTCTGCTCTTATATAGGCCGCGTTTAACCATGGCGTCAGCCCACTTAAGCATCTGTTCGGTAACATCTGCGCTTATTGTGACCATATCCATAATTATAGCCCGCTATATTTTTTAACTTAACGAAATACCTCCGCTAAAATCAGAATAAAATGCTTTCTTAAGTGCCGTGCCGGTGGTGATTAGTTGGTATTTATTTATCTTAGTTTCTGCGAATTATATCTTTTTTGTACATATCTTCCAAATAGTTTTTGTTTTTTTGGCGAATCTGGTCTTATGGTTTTAAGAAACGATTTTCCAAATCTTTCTTTGCCGTCGAAGCTTTGCGCGCCAATCCAATTCTTTATCAGTTCCCGCTTGTATGGCAGTGCATGATTTACCATATCTGCTAAAGTTTCTCTTCTCCAGCTTCCAATGGATAATAATGGTGAGTGGAGCGCTCTAACTCCTGCATGAATATATACTTTTCCATCATTCGCGATGGTTAATCTTTGTGGCAAGTTCCATCCGTGCGGCATTAAGTTTGTAGAAAACCTTACTCGCCTAGATGCGTCTAGATTTCCTTTTCCCTCCAGTAAAGAATTAATAAATTCTGTCATTTGTGGTTCGAAGTTTTGGGCGTGGTATTGTTCTAAACGGTTCGCATACCCTGAGTTATCATTTTTTACTTGCAGCTTTAATCTTCCAGGAATCGCCCGCTTTATGCTTCTTGGCCACATGTGAGTTCTTTCATAAGGGCTTTTTGTTACTGCAATTATTGTAAGGGTTGTTTTTGTTCTGCGTGCGGCCTCAGATAACGCCAATATTTTCTCTTTAACTTGTTTTCCAAATCTTAGGTGTTCTCTATCAATTGACATATTTATCTTTGGAAAACCCATTCGCGCAAGCAGCCTTTCAGCCGCCACAGAGTTCGTTGGAAATGTTGACAGATTTGTTGTTATCTCTACCCTATCTCGTCCAAGAATTCCAACTGCATAGCTCATCATGTGCTCAATTTCTTTGTGAAGAAATGCTTCGCCGCCCCCAACACAAATTAGTGGTTTTTGCCCTAATCTTTTTGATGCTTCGTCAATTTGATTAATTACTCGCTTAAACTCTTCAAAGGTCATATCTGGTCCGCGCATTTCATCCCTTGCAAAACAAAAATCACAAGCAAAATTGCAGCGTGATGTTATGCGAATATTGATTGTTCCGAGTGGAAGGACTTCTTCTCCAAACTTAGTTGTCTTATGGTGCGTAAGGCGCTTCTTTTTCTTTGGCATAATTATTTATCCCTTGTGGAATAGATAAACTTTTGCATGCTATTTATTTGTAGTGCCTGTTAAAGTCTTTTATTGCCGCGATAAAAGTAGGCGCGAATTGTTTCTCGTTCTTTTTTATCATTTCATTTATCTCATTAATAGTGAATTCTTTTGAGTATTGGATTTCTTTGGGATCAAGTTTGAAATCATTTACTTCAACAGGGGTTGTTGTTGTAAACAAAGTAAAAAATCCTTTGTAATCATCCTCATCATAAATAAAGGATGCGAGTTTCTTTACAGGATACGCCTTGCCAATCTCTTCAATCATCTCTCTTTTTGCGGCATCCTCTTCTCTTTCGCCGCTAAGTACTTTTCCGCCAACTGCGCAGCACCATGTGTTTGGAAAGAATGGTTTGTCAACAGTTTGGAGGCTTAAAATAGGGTTATTTCGCTTGCTTATTGGTATTACGAGTGAAACCTTATGCAAAAACATTCTCTCTTTTAGCATTCTCTTCGGCCTGGAAGCAATTAAATTGCCTCTTTTATCCAGTTCATCTATCCATTCTTCCATATGTTAAAATACAGCCAGAGAATGGATAAAAATAGTCTTGAGCGCATTTTTTCGGGCAACTCCTTTTGAACATTTAAAAACCTTTCTTTGGGGGTATTTGTTATTGGTGAGCGAATGGGTAATACTGTTAAGGTTGGAAGTACTGGTAGATACAGCGCAAGATATGGTGTTGGAGTAAAGAAGAGAGTACTTGCTATTGAGAGGAGAGCGGCTGTTGCTGTTGCGTGCCCTTTTTGCGGTTTCTCAAGGATTAAGAGAGAAGCTGCTGGTTTATTTAATTGCCAAAAATGCGATGCTAAATTTACTGGCGGAGCTTATGAGTCACAGACTCTTGTTGGTAAAACTATTAACAAAATGGTTTCACAAAAACAGTTCCTTGCTGGTGCAGAAGTTTTGGTTAAGGCAAAGGAAAGCACTTTCTCTGATATTGAGAGGGAAGTAGAGAAGGCTTTGACTACTGATACAGAGGATGCTCCTAAGGCAAAGGGAAAGAAAGCAAAAAAAACTGCAGTAGTAGAAAATACTGAGGCAGAAGTTGCAAGTAATGATGAAGCTGAGGCAAATTAAGGTGATTTGGATGGCATACAAATGCGCTAAGTGCGGTACTGAAGTTACTAATGTTTCTGAGGGGTTAGTTAGATGCCCTTCTTGTGGTCATAGAATATTATATAAGACAAGAGAACCTATCTCAAAAACAATTAAGGCTGAATAACTATTTTTTTTATGTTTTTGCTTGAAGTTAAGCTTTGCTTTGATTCAAAGGATTTGGCGAAGAGGTTTTTTGGTTCAATAAAGCCGGAGCTGGATGAAGAGTTCTTGCGCAGTAAAACAAAGATTGCGCAGAAGGATAATGAACTAAAAGTTTGTGTTAGCGCCGCAGACAAAACAGCTTTAAGGGCTTCGCTTAATGCAATATTAAAGCCGTTGATTTTATTTAATGAGTTGGAGGAATTATAATGGAACAAGAAGAACAAAGAGTGCTATTATTGGATTTTGAGAGGAACAGGCAGTTATTGATGAATGTTTCTTCACAGAAGCAGCAAATGGCTTATCAACTAGAAATGATTAATTCTTCGCTTGAGGAACTTGGTAAGACTAAAGAAAAAATGGTTTACAAGGTTGTGGGTAATGTTTTGTTTCCAAAGGACGCAAAGGAAATGGAGAAGGAATTAAAAGAAAAAAAAGAGAGTAGTGAGCTTCGCGCAAAAACAATTGAGAAGCAGGAAGAAACTCTCATAAAGAAACTTAATGTAATCCGCTCAAAGATTGAGGGCACGGATAAAGAAGCTGATGAGAAGGAAGAGAAAACTGAGAAGAAAAAGAAGTGAATAGCTTCTTTTTCTGAAATCTTTTTTTTAAAAGAAACCATTAAATACTTTAAAGTTCTTTGTAGTAAAGATGGTTTCAAGAAATTTATACAAAGTTTTTATTGTTATAACTTTAATTCTATTTTTAGTTACAATCTTAAGTCTTCTTCCTGTTTTCTTACCTGTTCCAATTCCTAAGTTTATTTGGGTTAATGGTCCGTTAATCCTTCTTGTGGCAATTGTTTGTGCAGTAATAACTTTAATTCTAAAAAAGTTGTCAAATCCGAAGGTTGCAGCTTAAAATTAACCGAAACTATAATAATAACCTCTTCCTATTCTTTACATGCCCATGACAGTCATGCAACTAGTAAAGAAACTAAAAAAGAAGAGTATTCTCTTGCTTTGCCATGAGAATGCTGACCTTGATTCTTTTTGCTCCGCGGCGATGATGCAAAAATTTCTGAAGAAGAATAAAATAAATTCTTTTATTGGTGTTCCTTCGCATATTAATGAGCAGGCGGAACACCTTGCATTAAAGGAAAAAATTTCTTTTTACTTAAATCCGAATCTTGCTGTGTTTGATTTTGTTATTTTATTTGATTTTAATCATCTTGAGCAATTGGGGAGACTGAGAAAATCCTTTGAGTCAATGCTTTCGTGTAATTGTTTTGAGGTAATGGCTTTTGACCATCATGTGCCGGAGAAAGGGAGTATTGTGAATGGTAAAAACGCAATTACTAATCCTAATTGTGTTTCAACTACGGAACTGCTTCGCAATTTCCTGGACAAATATTCGAATAAAGAAGTAGATTTTTTGAATTGTTTGGGTATTATTGAGGACACGGGCCACTTCCTAGTCGGCTCACCGCAGAGCTTTGCTTCCTTCTCCTCCTCACTAAAAGAGTCGGGGAGAACGTATGCTGACATCCTAAAATTCACAAAGCACAATTTGGATAAGGGCGAAAGAGTTGCTTTTCTTAAGGCTGCTCAGCGCTCGCAAGTTCTACAAATCGACGATGCGATTGTTGCTCTAAGCGAACTTTCTTTTTACCAGGGCGCCGCTGCATCAAAGCTCTTGGAGTTTGGTGCAAATATTTCAATTGTTGTTGGAAAAGAGGATAGTGGTTTAACTAATCTCTCCGCTAGAGCCGAGACAGAGTTTAAGGAAAAAAATAAATTTAATTTAGTGAAGGATTTGCTTCTCCCATTGCAAAAATCCCTTGGTGGTGCGACAGGCGGGCATAGTGGCGCCGCTCAGTGGAAAGGAAAAGTAGAAACAAGAGTTGTGCTTGATGAGTGTATAAAGATTTTAAGAGACAGATTTGATTAATTAGTTTTATTTTAAATAAACAACATTATTCCCTTTCTTTATTTTTCCCCTATCGGCGTATTTTATCAGGTAGTGTACGGTGGATTTTGGGATATTAGTGATTCTCTCTATTTCCCTAACGGTTTGGTAATCTTTGCGGAGCTCAATTATTTGTAGCATTTTATCCATTGGTATATCTATTGCTCTTCCGCGGCGTTTCTCTATTGCGAGTGATATTCCTTTTTCTTTTAATTTCTTCTGTGTTTTCCCGGGTAATCTTTTGAAACAGGATGAGGAGAGTGTGATTGTTTTTATTGGGCATCTTGTGATTAGTTCGAGGAGTTTATCCCTTTTTATCGGTCTTACTAAGTGTATTTCTGCGGTGTCTTTTGGGATTGTCTCAATATTAGTTTCTTCTGTTATTGAGTATTTCATTTTACCAAGTCCCAATCCTTTACTGCCCTATTTTTTTCTTATTCTTCCAAATTTTGTCCTAATTTTTCGCAGTTTAACCCTTTTAGTTATTCTTTTTATTGTTTTTATTCTTTTGCCTAAGCCTATTTTTCGCCTGATTTTGCCGGTTATTGAGTTTTTTTTCTTCTTAAAGACCCTTTTCTTGGTAAGGTAGAATAATCCCTCAAGGATTTCCTTTTTTCCTACCTCATCAATTGGTTTTTTTAGCCCAAGGTTTGGTCCCGCCCAGAGGATTTGTTTTTTCTTTAGCATCTTTAAGAACTCTTCTTCATTTTTTGGAGTTTTTTTCATTTCAATTACCGAGCTTCCTATTGAGCGCGGGTAGTGTGCATCGCTTCCTGTTGTGATAAACTCAGCTTTTTGTGAAAAAATCATTCCTTCTCTTACTCTGTGTATTGTTTCTACTGCGACACTCTCAAGTTTTTTCTTTGTCCATCCGCTTGGCTTGTTTAATCTTAGTTTTGTTGTTGCTCTGTTGTGATCCAAAAAATCCATTAGCCCGTAAAACTTTCTCACAATTTTTCTATCAAATAATAATTGGTTCGCGGAAGCCAGCATCCCGTTATAGTATTCCACCCCTGCCCCATATTTTTTTATTAGTTCCATTGCTTTCTTTTCTTTAAGCACTTCGCATACAGAATCCAGTTTGAATCCATACGGGTGCGCAAAACTAGCAGTAAGCCCGAGGCGTTTTACTTCTTTTAGCGCTTTCTCTATTCCAACGTTTCTTTTCATTAGCACTGGAGAATAAACTCTCTCATCTTCTCCATAAATTAGTAAGTCCCCTGCGCTTGTTTTTGCTTCCATCCCCGGAATTAAAATTATTCCAGCTGGTTGTATTGCTTTTAGTTTTTGGTATGCTTCCTGTGGTTTGTAATAGGAGTGCTCTGTTATTGCAATTATACTCAACTTTCTCTTTTTCACCGCCGCCCAATAATCCTTCGGCTTAACTTTCTTTTCATTTAGGTGCGTATGCAAATCAGCGAGTACCCTATTTTTCTTCATGTGTTAATTGGGCATTAACTGGTTTAAAACCCTTATTGGCTCGGTGCGGCTTTGCCCCAATAAGCCGTTTTATTAATTTTTTGGAGGAGGATTTTGTTAGGTGATGTGATTGATTGACCCAAGAGTAATAAGGGAGAATCCTATTGAAGTAAGAGCAAATTTGGAGAAAAGACACAGCTCAGCCATTTTGTCAATCTTCGATAGTTGGGTTAATCAGGACAAGGAGTGGCGCGTACTAAAACAAGAAACTGATGATTTGCGCTCAAAGAGAAATAATATTACTGAGGAAATTAAGAATGCTAAAGCCAAGAAGAAAGATACAACAAAACTTCTTGAGGAAGCAAAAAAGATTCCACTTGTACTAAAAGAAAAAGAGGCCCGGCTTAAACTTCTTGAGGAAGAGAATAAAACCTTCATAATGCGTTTGCCAAATATTTTGCATGAATCAGTTCCATTTGGAAAAGATGACACTGAGAATGTTCCAGTTAAAAATTGGGGCAATGCGAAGGCACCTTTGTTTGAGTTAAAGCACCACGGAGAACTTGTAAAAGCACTTGGTGTTGCTGAGTTTGAGCGTGCAGTGAAAGTTGCGGGCGCAGGATTCTTTTATCTCAAGGGCGATCTTGCTCTATTAGACCTTGCCTTGCAGAGACTCGCACTTGATATTCTAATTGAGAAAGGTTTTACTCCAATCCAGCCGCCTTTAATGATGAATAGAAAAGCATATTCAGGGGTAACTGATTTGGGGGATTTTGAAACAGTGATGTACAAAATTGAGGGTGAGGATTTGTATATGATTGCAACTTCCGAGCATCCAATGGTGTCAATGTATATGGATGAGGTTCTTGAGGAAAAGGATTTGGCAAAACCAATTAGGTTTGCTGGAATGAGTCCTTGCTTTAGAAAAGAAATTGGGAAACATGGGCTTGATGAGAGAGGATTCTTTAGGGTTCATCAGTTCAACAAGATAGAGCAGGTAATTTTATGTAAGCCGGAAGATTCTTGGAAAGAATTTGAGGATATTTCAAAGAACCAAGAGATATTTTTCCAAAAGCTCGAGATTCCTTATCGTGTGGTAAATGTATGCACGGGGGATATGGGTGTTGTTGCGGCAAAGAAGTTTGATCTTGAGGGATGGTCTCCAAGAGAAAAGAAATATATTGAACTCGGGAGCTGTTCTAATTGCACAAGCTATCAGGCAGTGAGGTTGAACATAAAATACAAAAAGAAAGATGGGACAAAGGAATATGTTCACACATTAAACAATACTATGGTTCCAACAACAAGGACACTAAGAGTATTAATTGAGAATTATCAAACCAAAGATGGGACAATAAAAATCCCAAAAGCTTTGCAACCGTACATGAATGGGAAAACAGAGATTAAGGCTTAATCAATTTGTGAATACTTATGAATAAGATTCATAAAATCGCCGCGATGGTTATTGAGGATAATAAATTCCTGATGGTTCGTAAGAAGGGCAAGGATATTTGGACTAATCTTGGCGGAAAGCCCGAGGGGAATGAGTCTGAGGAAGAGGCTCTTTTGCGAGAAATTAAAGAGGAGCTTGATTGCGGGGCAAAAGTAATTAAGAAACTCGGGGATTTTGAATCAAGAGCTGTTTTTGATGATGCGATTGTGCATCTTTCTGTGTATTTGGTTTCGCTTGTTGGCAAGCTAAAGATTAGTGATGAGGAACTTGAAGAGTTTAGATTTATATCAAAGGATTACAAATCAGAAGGAATAAAGCTGCCTCCTTCACTTGAGAATGAAATAATTCCTTTTTGTATTAAGAGCGGATTGCTTAAGTGGTATTAATTTGCCCGCTTCACTCGTGGCTGAGTTGTTGTTGCACTAATATATTAGTAAACTCAAATTCTACTTTTGGTTTGATGATGAATTTGCATCTCTCGCTGTTTTGTGCCGCGCACTCTACTTCTACGCAGTCAATTTCTTCTTTGAATACAGCAGAGAATAACCCCGCGAGGGTTCCGCGCATTATTGTATCAGATGGGTATTGTGTTTTTCCTCTTAGTGCGGTGGCGAAGGGTGAGTTGTCCACAACGACTATTGCGCGTTTTGCTTCTGTTTGCATATCTATTACTTGAAGGTTTCCCCATCCTGAGAATGAGAAGAATTCTTCTATTAGTTTTGTTTCTTTTTGTTTCTCCATTCCTAAATTTGTTTCAAATTGGGGGATTAATCCCTGTATTGTGCTTTTTTTCACTGCTAAATAGAGTTTTTTTAGAAAGTCTTGGTCTTGTACTGAACAGATTCCTGTGAGTGTCTCTATTGGTGCCATTAAAAACGGGATATTAGTTAGATAAAAATTGCTATGAGTGTATTTTAGGGTGCCTGTGAAGATGAATTTATCATAAAAGTTGTTAAGCAATTAAACCACTCCTCTAATAGTAGCATTTTCTTCTTTTTGCGCGGGAGTGTGCGCTTGCTCCGCACTTTTTTCTTTCCCATAATGCGCATTTATTGCAGTGATGTGTTCAACTTCGTGGTGTTTTAGTATTGCGTGTATTGTTCTGTACTTTTCAACGAGCACGGGCCAGACAATTATCCCATTTCCCGCTTTTTTTGAGAATAAGAGTTTTTTTTCAACGAGTTTTTTTAGATAGTACGCATATTTTGTACTTGCTCTTTTTTTCTTCTCCCTATTTGATATGTCCTCATTAAACTCTTCTGCGATCTCAAGCGGGGTAGTGGGCCAGTTTTCCATCGCATAGAGGTAAATCTTCTTCTCAATCTCCCCCAAATCAAGCAAATCTGGCAAGGCAGGATTTTTTGACTTCATAGTGCTGATTATATGCAATTTACTTGTATTTAAACAAATTGGCTCTGGCAAGCCAGATGATTATCCTTTTGGAGTGTGGACATTTATCTCTTCTGTTAGCTGATTTTTGAATAATTCCTCAAATAAGCTGAGTGCTTTCTTCCGCCTCATTTTTTGCGCAGGGGTGGAACTAGGCATTGACCTAATAAAGCATTCAAGCCGTGGGAGGTTTATCGTGCTTACTTCAAAGAAAATAACCTTGTTTTTTGGTGTAAGTCCAACATTCATCGGTTTTTTGTTGACTTTTATTCCGCTTTGAAACCATATTTCATAAGCCCTTTGTGTTGCCGGGCCATTTATTGCGCTAAAGTGGGCGTCTCTGGTCTCATTCAACCAAGGTATTCCTTCTTGATAGAATGATTCTATCCCGTCTTGTGTCTTTTCTGTCAATGTGACTTTCCCTGAATATGTTGTCCTGAACTTTTTTTTAGGCCCCTCATATTTTGACGCAATTTGCGCAGGAAAATTCTTTGGATACAACAAGTGCGCCAGGCTCATGGCAATGCTGTAATAAGGGTTGTTCTCGGTTTTACTTGTTCTTCTCACAATGCTTTGACGCATCTTTCTGTTAAATGTCCAAATTTTGTCTTTTCGGGTTAATTGTTTAACAAAAGCATGCTCCGCGTAAATATTTATTTTTTTTGTTGAGGGTCTTCTCATTTTATCGCCTCAAATATTTCTCTCCGCCCAGACAAATACTTTTGTTTCTTTAAATCCCTTCTCTTTCCAGAATTTGCGTGTTTGTTTGTGATGAATTTCTTCAAGTATTTGCACATAGTGCACTTTTCTTTTCTTCAATTCTTTGTAAAGCGCATGAAGCAAGTGTGTTCCTATCCCGTGTTTTCTGTATTTGTATTCCACTGCGAGTGAATCAAGTAAGCACCATGAGTGCGAGAGTATTTTAGCCAGTATAAATCCTGCAATTTCATTATTTATCTCAACCACAAGCAGGATTGTTTCTTTTGGGGTTGAGATAAATTGATTAATCTCTTTTGTATCATGAAAAGGGTGCTTTTTTGAGAAATCAAGTTCATGCACTCTCTTTCCGAGTTTGTATATTGAGTGAATATCTTTTTTTTGCGCTTTTCTAATTTTGAATTTGATTTTTTCCAATTGATTCACATCCACTTAATCAAATTACTTTCCAGTATAAATCCCTATCTATGAATTTTCCGCGGTCAAAGTAGTAATCCTTTGCGGTGCCAAGTAATGTAAATCCGTTCTTTTCAAGTACTCTTCTACTCGCCTCGTTTTTTGGGTCCGCGGTTGCCTCAAGTGTGTGTAATTTCAAGTTCTTTTTTGCATAATTCACTCCTAGTGCGCAGATTTTTGTTCCAAGCCCCTTTCCCCACATTTCTTGTTTGATTCCATATCCTATTGATGCACGAGAGTCCTTTGAATTTATTTTATAAATATCAAGCACCCCTATTTTTTCTTCTCCAAGTAGAACAATAAAGAATATTGCTTTTCTTTTTTCTGCCTCGTGTGAATATTTTATTATGTGTGTTCTTGCATCCTCAATATCTTTGTAAAGTAATCTCTCTAGGTAATGTTTTTGATATTTTTTATCCTGCATCATCTCAAAGATGAAGTTCGCATCCTCTTCTTTTGCAATTTGAAGAGAAAGTTTTTTTGTTTTCATAATTATAATTAGATTAGAATCGTTTTTTATTTGTGTGCGGGGATAAGAATTGGCACCCAAATATGATTTACTTTAACACAATTGTCTCATTTTCTTCCATTCTTGGCGGGCTGGTTGGTATGGGTGGTTTTGGCATTTTTTCTCTTTGTGCCGGTATTTGCGTCGCTGCAGCGCTAAATGGTATTATTTGTTCTAGTGCTAAAAGTATTCCTTCTTGCGTGAGCTGCGCCCGTATTGGTTTTACTCCTTCAAGCGAATAGAATTCCTCAAGCCTTACGGCGTAAGCGGAGTAGAGATTTTTCTTTTCAACAAGCCTTCTTTGTACTATGCACCAATTCTTTTTCACAAATGACGCGAGTTTTTTTGTTTGGAATAACTCTGTCTCCCATTTCGCGTTAATTATCATTGTCCAGTGGGAATTGTTCATTAGCCCCCTGTTTCGCACCCTGATTTTGATTGTGTTCTCTCCAAGTGCCCCGAAAGAAAATTTTTGGTCGATTGTTGTGGAATTGTATAAGTAATCCACTCCAAAGTGTGCATCTTCAATCGCTTTCATTTCTTTTGGAAGAATTCTTTTGAGCATTGCGCGTAGAGCATTCTGTTCCGCGCATGCAGGTTCAATATTTCTAAATTTTTTTCTAAAAGATGCTTTTCGGCATTTTTTTGCGCGGGTGAGGTCAAGAAATAGTTCTGGCAAAAAGGCATTTGTTGCTTCGAACATCGCCCTATTATTGTCCTTACGAGTTTATATTAATTTCCTTTTAAGTGCTTCTTCTATTCTCTTCGCTCTCAAAGTTCTTTTTGCATCAAGTTCGCTTTGCATGTACACGGGCAAATGATTGTGGTGGTTGTAAGCGGGAGGATTATTTGTACCATTTCCTCCAGGAAGCATTCCGGATCGAACAAGCATGTTTGTTACTGCGCTTTTTGGGAGTTGTCTTACAAAACTATTTTGCGGCGCGGAGGCCTTTATTTTTTTTGGCATTTCTTTCACTCCACAAACTTTATTTTTCCAATATTTTTCTTCGCTTTCTCAAAGTTTTTGTTGAATTCTTCATAGAATTTCTTTGCGTAAGCCACTCCGTATTTTGCTTTGCATTCTCCGCACAAATTCTTTCCGCTAACGCACTCCTCGTACATTTGTGAGAGTGTTTTATCATCTTTTATGAAGTGGTCTTTGCAGTACTCATAAACCATGCATTTCTCAATTTCCCCGCCTTTTTTTCTTTGTTCTTCTATTGTTGCTCTTCCACCGGTGAGCGCCCTATTAATTTTTTTCTCAACTATTTTCAAATCTTTTTCAGGTATTTCTAGTTTTACCATTTCTGAATCGGATTTACTCATCTTAAATGCCCCGTTTAGAGCTGGAGTGTATTTATTATAAACCGCGGAGGGCAAAAAGAAACCATAATCTTGTTTTAGTCTTCGTGAAACATCTCTCACCATTCTGATATGCGGCGCTTGGTCTATTCCTACGGGTATTACTCCGGGCATTCTCTCTGATAGTTGTGGGAATAATATGTCCCCCATTTGTGTGAATGCGCTCATTACTTTTGCCGGATGTACACTTCCATATATTGCGCGAAACTCATTTTCAGTAATTTTTTGCGAGCATATTGCCGCAAGGTTTGATACTTCTTTGTTCTCACTCTGTAAATAGAAATTTGTTTTGTTAATGTCAAGTCCAAGTGCAATGTATGCGGGAATGTGAAACTCAAGTGCTCTTCGTTTTCCTTCTTCTAGTGATACTCCGCGTGTGGCTTGTGATTCAACATCAGCGATGAGTACATATGTTTTTGCTCCGTGTTCTTGGAAGTATCTTACGTTTTGCACCACTGTTTCTGTTCCTAAGTGTATTTTCTCGCTTGAGGGCATGATTCCTGTGAGGCAGTAAAACGGCTTCTTGCTCTTTATGGCATTTGCTATTTGTTCTCCATCCTGCATCCCAAAATTTACTCCTCTTCTCATTTGGAGATTGGGTTCTGGGAAGATGTTGTTATCAAAGCTTGCCATCCCGAATTCTTTTATGAGTCTAGCATAATCCTGCACAAGCTCTTTTCCCCACGGGTCAATAATCACTTTTTCTTCAGCCATTACATCACTTTCTTTATTTGTGTTCATTCCCTTATTTGCTTTCTCTTTAATCTCTGCAAGTTGTTCTTTTTCTTCTCTGCCTTTCTCTTTCATACAATTCAACCTCCTTCTCCTTTTTAATTCTTCTTTGGGGGAGCCTTGGCTTTTACAAGCCAAGCCCCTTTTCATATGAACTTAGATCAAGCAATCCGTGTCCTGATAGATTGAACACAATTGTTTTCCCCTTCAATCTCTTTGCTGCCTCTATTGCTGATTTTATCGCGTGGCTTGATTCGGGCGCGGGTATTATTGATTCTGTTTTTGCGAATAATTGCGCCGCTTCGAAGCACTCCGCCTGCGAATAGGATTCCGCTTTTACTATTCCGTGATCAGCAAGCATGGAGATTATTGGTGCCATTCCGTGGTATCTCAAACCCCCGGCATAAATTGGTTCCGGAACAAAATCGTATCCAAGCGTATGCATCTTAAGTTTTGGTGTTTGTTTTCCCGTATCACCATAATCATGCTTGTACTCGCCTTTTGTTATACTTGGCACTTCTTTTGGTTCTACTCCAATTAACTCAATTTCTTTTCCGGCGAGTTTGTCAGCAACAAATGGCAGCGCGATTCCTCCAAAGTTGCTTCCTCCCCCAACGCACCCAATTATTACATCTGCTTTCTCTCCAACTTTTGCGAGTTGTTTTTTTACTTCCTGTCCTATTATGGTTTGGTGTAATAGCACGTGGTTGAGTACACTTCCAAGACTGTAAACGGTGTCCTCGCGTTCTTTTGCAACCTCAATTGCTTCTGCTATTGCCATTCCAAGACTTCCGCTTGTGTTTGGAAATTTTTTTTGCATTTCTCTCCCGATTTTTGTTTCATTGCTCGGGCTTGGAGATATTTTTGCCCCATACATTTTCATTACAACCTTTCGTAATGGCTTTTGCTCATAAGAGCACTTCACCATGAATACTTTGAGGTTTAATCCAAAGTGGTTGCATGCGAGTGCGAGTGCGCTCCCCCACTGTCCGGCGCCTGTTTCGGTTACAACATTTTTGTATCCTTCTTTTGCAATGTAATATGCCTGCGCGAACGCGGTGTTTTGTTTGTGGCTTCCAACAGTATTTGTGTCTTCTCTCTTAAAATAAATTTTGCAAGTTGTGCCTATTGCTTCTTCAAGTTTCTTTGCTCTCTGTAGCGGAGTAGGTCTCCCGTTAAGCGCGTATAGTTCCCTCACCTCTTCCGGTATTGGAATATATTTTTCCGTGCTCATTTCCTGCCCAAGAATTGCTTTTGGAAATATTTTTGGTAATAAATCCAAGTTCTCCTGCGGCGGTTCAAGTTGGAATGGTAAATCAGCTAAAACATTATAGAAGTGAGTTGGTATTTCATGCTTCTCTAGTGTTATCGCCTCTTTCCCGTAATCTTTTCCTTTTTCTTCTTTCATTTCATCAACTCCCTGTGCAAATGCACATTAGCATCCTCTTAAGATGCAATATGGGAGTACAGGGAATCGAACCCTGATCAAAAGGTCTGGAGCCTTTTGTATTGCCACTATACGATACTCCCAAAATTTTTAGGGTTCGTTAGTGTTGCCACCAGACAGAGAATTGTTTGTTTGAATTAGAATTTGAAAAATAACTTAAGAAAGAAATTATTTGGTGAGCAAGACTTGTCCGGAATTTAAATGAGGTGAGCCTACAAATAGTATATTCATCGACTCCAGACAAGTCTTTTCATAAAAAGATACTCTGCTCCCCTCCTTTATAAAGGCTTTTTGGATTTTGGTGTAACAATTTGTACATATTAGGGGTTTGCGTCAAATCGCTATTTTGGTAGGGGTAAGTAATTTTGTTGCATAAAACCAAGCTTTTTTAATTATCTGCAGTTGAATTAATTTATGGCTCAACCTAAGAAAATAAATTCTTCAAAAGAAGCAAAGCCCGTTGTACAAAAAGAGGCGAAAGAGAGGATTCATTGGGCTGATGAAGTTGCCCAGCAAATAATTAAGGCAAAGCCAAAACTGGATTCTTTTACTGTTGCCTCGGGAATTACTCCTTCTGGCGTAGTGCATATCGGGAATTTTAGGGAAATAATTACTGTTGATCTAGTTGCAAAAGCATTAGAAAAATTAGGAAAAAAAGTGAGGTTCATTTATTCTTGGGATGATTATGATGTATTTAGAAAAGTCCCTGCAAATCTTCCTAACCAAAAAGAATTTGAGAAGTATTTACGTTACCCCATAGTTGATGTTCCTGACCCCTTTGGAAAAGAAAAGAGTTATGCTCGGCACTTTGAGGTGGATGTGGAGAAGCGCCTCCCCGAAGTAGGGATTAATGTTGGATTCATTTACCAGGCGGATAGATACAAAAAATGTTTTTACGCTGAGGAAATAAAATTCGCGATGATTAATAGAAAGAGAATCGCAAAAATACTTGATTTGTATAGAGAAGAGCCATTGGAAGAGAATTGGTATCCCTCCTCAATCTTTTGCGAGAAGTGCCATTCTGATGAAACACAAATAACTAATTATGATGAGAAATACTCTGTTTCATACAAATGCATTTGCGGGCATGAAGATACTTTTGATATAAGAAAAAAAGGAATAATTAAACTTGTTTGGCGTGTGGATTGGCCAATGCGATGGAATTTTGAGAAAGTTGATTTTGAGCCGAGCGGTAAAGACCACTCAAGTGAGGGCGGAAGTAATACCACTGCGGCATTAATTGTAAAAGAACTTTGGGGGAGAGATGCACCAATGCACTTGATGTATGAATTTATTTCAATTAAGGGGCAGGGCGGAAAAATGTCTTCCTCAAAAGGAAATACAATTGATTTAAACGAAATGCTTAGGGTGTATTCGCCGGAATTATTAAGATATACTTTTGCTTCAAGAAAACCCGAGAAATCATTTGAGATTAGTTTTGAGGGGATGGATGTAATTAGGGCGTACTCTGAATTCCAAAAAGTTGAGCGAATGTATTTTGGAAAAGAGCCAATTGAGAAAGAGGATGTTGAATTAAATAATCGGGTTTACGAACTTAGCTGTGTTACACTTCCAGAACAAATGCCGGAGCAGATTGATTTTAGGCACATGGTTACGGTTGCGCAAACATACCAGTTTGATAAGAAAAGGATTGCGGAGTATTTTAATGCGAAAGATAAAGTTAATTGTGATTTGCTTGTTGACCGCGTAAAAGTATGGGTAGAGGATTATGCTGAAGAGAATTTTAAGTTTAAGGTGAATGAAGAAGCAACTGATGAAGCAAAACTGGCGCTTTCTGATTCACAGAAGAAAGCAATAAAACTCGTTTCAACACAACTCCTTGGCAAAAAAGAAGAGGAATTAATTGAATTATTTGGTAAAGTAATGAAGGAAACTGCACTTGATCAAAAAACTTTCTTTGCGGGGTTCTATAAAGTTTTGATAAATAAGGATTTTGGTCCAAAACTAACTCACTTCATGCTTGTAATTGGATTAGCTAAAGTGAAAAAGATTCTTGATTCAGTTGAGAAACCAATTGCAAAGAAAATTTCTTCAAATTTAAGAGAAATTAAATTAAACAGTTTAGATTTTGAAATTAAAGAAGAAATTAGTTCAAAGTATCCGCAGTTTAGAGCAGGAGTAATTGTTCTTAATGAAATAAATAATGTAAAAGAGAATAAAGAAATTACTGCGCTTCTTCGCTCCACAGAGAACGAGTTAAGGGAAAAGTTTGTTGGAGTGGAGCCAATTGCAATCCCTCAACTAAAAGCATGGAGAGATGCATATGCGGCATTTAATGGGGAGCCGGCAAAGAATAAGCCCTCCGTTGATGCGCTCGTAAGAAGAGTATTAAATAAAAATACTTTGCCGAATATTAATGCGCTCGTTGATTTGTATAATTATATTTCAATAAAACACCTTTTGCCTGCAGGCGGAGATGATTTGGATAAGGTAGGGGGAAAAATCCGCTTAACAATTGCTGACGGGACAGAGGACTTCTTTCAAATCGGCGGAAAAATGAAGGAACACCCAAACCGAGGCGAAGTAATTTACCGCGATGATAAGGATGTTCTCTGCAGGCGATGGAACTGGAGAGAAGCGGATAAAACCAAATTTACTGAAGATACAAAAAATGTTGTAGTATACATTGAGAGCATGCTCCCCGAAGATAATTTAGAAGAAGCACTAAAAGAATTTGTTTTGCTTTCTAAGAAATACCTTGGCGGGAAAGCAGAGTATAAACTTCTTTGAAAACTACTAATTCTAGAAGGCAATTGACGAAATTGTGATGTTGCTTTAAATAGTGTCAAAACGGGCTCTTTTGAATGGTTGAGGAACATATTCTTCGGGAAGAGCTTGGTGATTTCAAGGGGTGTTTACTTGTTACTTCCTTTACTTGTGATGATTTGTACAAAAAGGTTTTTCGTTTTTCAGTAATATTCTTAACAAAAAAAGAGGAAGAATTAGTTGAAGTAATTAGATTTGATGGTTCCGAGAGAGAATTTGCGCATGTGCACAAGTTTTATTTAAGGGATAAACTAAAAGTCAAACTTGATAAGGAAATTTCTTTTGATTTGATTGAAGAGTGCATTAAGGATATTCGTGACAATTGGGCGAGGTATTTGCTGCTATTTGAGAAAAACAGCAATTATTATATATAACCTGTGCGGTTATATGTGTGGTGTTTGTTATGGAACAATTAGTTATTGTGGTTGGAAGAGATGTGCTAAATGACTTACGCCAGGCGCGTGATGGTTCTGGAAGGAATAATCTCCCAAAGAACGCGCTTTATGTAAAAGATGCGAGGCACGCACTTTCTTGGCTCTCCCCGGAAAGGATTCATTTGCTCCAAAAACTCGTAAAGTATGACTCCTTCAAAAGCATCTCTGAGATTGCAAAAGAAACCAATCGCAAACAAGAAGCCATTAGCAGGGATGCATCAATTCTTGCGCTTCACGGTGCAATAGAAAAAAAGAAAAAAGGAAAACAAGTATTCTTAAAACCCAAAATTGATTCAATAAGGGTAGAGTTCAAATAACTTGCTGAGATTAATCCCTAGTCAGCTTTAAATACTAGTTTTTCGTTCTATAATGTAGATTCTAAATGGCTATTGAAGAAGTTCTAAGAACAAAGACAGGCATACAAGGCCTAGATAAAGCACTAAATGGTGGATTCCCGCAAGGGAACACTGTTCTTATTTCGGGCGGAGCAGGAACAGGAAAATCAACTTTTTGCTTACAATACTTGGTTAATGGGGCTACTTTGTTTGGGGAGAAAGGGCTTTACATCTCAACAGAACAAACTAAACCAGAATTAGCAAAACAAGCAGCCGGATTTAATTGGCGCTTAGCTGATTTAGAGCAAAGAGGATTAATTAAAGTAGTTTATTTTGATATTACTGGGCCGGATGGATTTCCAGATAAATTAAATGTTTTAATAGATGAGTTCAAACCAAAGAGACTCATAATAGATTCGTTAACAACTTTAACCGATTCATTAATTGTCTCAGGAATAGGGGAAGACAAAGCCTTCTCAATGGTACAAATAGCAGAAACCGTTAATCCAATACCAAGAACAGAACAAATAGTTACAAAAAATATTCTGTACAGGTTATTTAAAGAGATAAAGAAGTTTGGGGTTACTGCTTTGTTAACTACTGAGTTACCCGAAGATGAAAAAACCCTAAGCGCTGATGGAGTAAGCGAATTCATTGCGGATGGGGTCATTGTATTGAGGGCATTATCTTTAGGGGATACATTGAATCGAACTACTTCTGTTCGAAAAATGAGATACACTCCGATGGATGGTGGGATTAAAAGTTATGATATTACAAAAGATGGAATTGTTTTGACTTAATTTTATGAGTATTCAGGATTCTGTTGCCGGTTGGTTTGTTCAAAAGTTTATTATGTCTCGATCGCAGGTACTTGATGTACCTGGGTTTGTTTTAATGAAGATAACTGGTAAAAAAGAAGACTTGTATGTTAGAGAAGCAATAATGCCAGAGTCATTTTTTGTAAATGTTGAGAAAAAGGTTGTTGAGTTGTTTGGGGATATTGGGAAACAAAGACTTTATTCTGCCGGAAAGCGGTTTGGGTATGGATATACTTCAGTAGGTAATTTTCCAACCCTTAAAAGAACCAATGAGAAAGATTTTGCAAATTTTGTTTATTTACTAATTAGATATACTGAAGGCACTTTTGCTAGGCGAATATCTCACAAATTATCTTTAGAAAAACTAGAAATAGACTTAGATTTATTTGATTATATAATTTGTAACAGGTCTGGGCATGGATTTTTCTTAACTTCTGGAGGGGCTGCTGGAATTTGGTCTAAATTAGTTGAAGATTTTTCAGTCGAAGGGGTACAGATACAATGCCAAGGAAATGGGGTTGATCATTGTGTGTTAGTTTGTGCGCCCGCGAAAGTGCTTGAAGAAAAAGCACTAAATCATTTTAGTGAGCAAGATGTAGGTGACTTGCAAATAGATTCCAGATATTCTTCGCTAAATTCAACTAGGCGAACGCGGTTTACCCAATATTCCTTTCAAAGCTTTTTACAATCCAATATCTTTAACTATGAGGGGGGGATAATTAGGGGCTTTGACGAACGTTTTTTTCTGTGTGAATTGTCGGGAGTGTATTTGATAGAATCTGAAATATCAAAATTAGATGGTGGGGCAGAAATTCTTTTTGATTCGGCATTTCAAGTTGGTGTTTCAATAGGAAAAATTAATAAATCTAAGAATCCAAGTGTTTTTGTTCAAGATTTGCTTGGTGCTTTTGGGTGGGGTGATGTTTTTGTTCAAAAAAAGACTAATGGGGTTTCTATTAGTTTTGACTTTTTCCCATGGACTAAATTTTCAACTAATAGTTCATTTGCCTTTATTAGGGGCTTTGCATCAGGGTTGTGTTCTGTTTTATTTGATCGCCAGTTAAAATTTGATAAGTTTAACTCAAATACAACCCAAGGTTTTTTGTTTGTTTCTATTTCTGAGTGATTGGTATGTCTTTTATAAAAAGGGGAGAACGGCTTTTTGATTTTATAATCAGGGAATTAATAAAAGATTATTCAGAAAGATTGTACAAAAAAGTCACTGGGTTGAAGGGAAATCACAAAAATGTTGGAGCGGAATCTTTTGTTAAAGGAGAGGTTTTGTTGCCCAAAGAGTCCATCATTTCCCAAAGGTGCTTTATTAAAGGCAGTATAAAGTTTGGCAAAAGGGTGTATGTTTCTCCAGGGGCCATATTGACAGGTAATTTAACTATTGGGGACGGGGTATTTATTGAAGCGGGGGCTGTTTTAAAAAAAAATGTCCCAAATAAAACATATGTTTATGGAAACCCGGCAAAATTTAGAAAAATTAACACAAAAATATTTCCAAAATTATTTATTTCATACTCCGAGGAACACTCTTCAAAAAGTGTTGAGATAAAGGATTTTTTTAAATATATGGTTGAACTTGGGAAAGGAGTAATAGTTGGCGAGCAAGTATATGTTGAGGGTGGTGCTGAGATAAAAATTGGTAATAACGTGAAGATTGGTGATAGAGTATTATTTGCAACATCTCACCATGTTTATGACAGTAAAAAGCACCATATGCTGAGTGAGGAACGCTGGGATAATGTTATAATTGGAAATAATGTTGTAATTGGAGATGCATCCATAATACGTGGAAAAGTAAAAATTGGGGATAATGCTATAATTCTGCCCGGTTCAGTAATTGTTTCAGATATACAAGCTAATTCAATAGTTCACGGGTGTCCAGCAAAACCGCGACTAAGACGAGCTTCTGGGGAATCAACCTTTTTCCCATATATAGCTAATTTTTTTGCTGTTATTGGGCATATGTTTGCTCCAATTGATTATTTTAATAATTTTAAGGGGGTGCACATTGAATATGGTGCTTTAGTGAACAAAGAACTGCTAATTATTGGTAAAGGGGGATTAAATGTTGAGACCTTAGCAATGATTGCTCCTCGCGTAATATTTGTAACAGAATCGCTTTTTAAAAAGGGGAAAATTTTTGTCTCTAATGGGGCGTGGATTGGGGCGGGAGCGATTATTTTGCCAGGTGTTAAAATTGGAAAAGGTGCTTTGATTGGGGCTGGTGCCGTAGTGTATGCCGAAGTTCCTGATTGGGAGATCTGGGTTGGTAACCCTGCGAGGAAGATTGGTGTGAGGGGACTTCATGAAAATTCATAAGCAACTACTTGGGTCAATTTTTTACTTTATTTACTTTATCTTTTTGAGATATACGGGGTTAATTTATGTCATATTTTTTATTTATCGGGGGATAGTTAAACTTTTGTCCGGTAAGCACAAGGTAAAATATGCTTTCACGTTTGTGCTAATCTTAACTGGGACCCTAATCTTATTTTTAGTTCTTTTATTTATTTTAGTTATGTTTTTATTAAAGTTGATTCAGTTTTGAGTAATCTCTTTTTGAATAAAGGAATATGTCATATAATTTATACTTCTCACAAACTTTTTGTAAGAATGTGGGGTGTGAATTTCTTATGAGGATTACTAAGCCACATTTTTTCATAATCTCCAAATCAGTTATTGCGTCAGTTATTATAGCAATTTCTTTCTCATGAATGTTATTGTGTTTTGTTTTAAACTTTTCTTTTGCTAACTTTAGTTTAGTTCTGAAAACATGCCCAGCTTGTACTTTATTATTATCACTTATTAAAATCTTTGATTTGCTCATTTGCCCCCTTTGGTTAAACATAAGCTGTGTTCCAATCCCTGCAAAAAAAGAGAATTTGTTTGCGATTTTTATTGCAAGTGTATTTGAGCTTTTAGTTGCAACAATTATTGTTTTGTTGCCCAAATTATTTTTTATGGCTTTTATTAAGTCATAATCAATTTTAGTCATCATTTTCTCATTAATCTTTTTTAAGTGTTTTCTGTTAAATCCTCCTTCAATTAATTCTTTCTCAGCAATTAGCATTATTTCTTCAGGAGAGGTGGTTATAACTAAGTCCATTAATCCAAAATATTTCTGTGTGCCAATTCTCAGTCCATAAAGAAGTTTCAAGCCTTCTTCTAAAGTAGAGAAATTCTTTAGAATTGTGCCATCTAAATCTATAAGCACCAATCTAATGTGGGGTTTAACTATTTTGTTTAAACAACGTCTGAGGATAAAAAATAATTTTAGTGCATTAAATCTTGTTGACATATGGTTGAATAGTTTTTTTTAAATTTAAAGCTATGTATTTAAGCAATTTCAACTTTCTTGCATTTTTATATTGTTTGTTTAAATCATATAATATTTATGGTTTCGATAGCAATCATCGGCGCGGGTCCAGCCGGGTGTGAATTGGCTCGAAGATTATCATCAAAATATGAGATTTTTCTGATTGACAGGAATAGTTTTCCGCGGAATAAACCTTGTGGGGGGATTCTAATTGAAGAGTCAGTTGAATTTTTGAAAGATTTGTCGCCGCCCCAAGAGATATTTTCCAAACCTAAGGAATTAAATTTAATTTATAGAGATTTAGATAACAGCCTTGAGTTTAAACAAGATAGGGGCTTTTGTAATGTTGATAGAAAAGAATTTGATTTTTGGTTATTTAAATTAGCCACTTCAAAATCAAATGTTAAATTTACTCGGGGCGCGGTCAATAATATCAGTTTTGATGGGAATTTTTCAGTTTTAGTAGAAAATAACAAGAAAGTAATTACAATAAAATCTGACATAGTTGTTGATGCTTCTGGGGCTTACTCAATAACAAAAAAATTAAATTTTCCGAAGGAAGATATTTATGTTGGAGTGCAATTTGAATTAAGAAAAGATGAACAATTTAAAGAATTTTTTTATATCTTTGCAGATTCCATTTCAGATTATTATTCATGGATTATTCCAAAGAAAGATATGCTGCTTGTTGGATCATGTTTTAATAAAGGAAAAACTCAAGATAATATAGAAAAAATGAAGTCAATTCTCTCTTCAAAAATTGGCATTAATTTTGAAGGTGGAAAATTACAAGTTGCCCCAATAATTCGTCCATTAACTGGCTCAAATATTCAATTAATCAAAGATAATTTTTTTATAATAGGGGAAGCTGCAGGTTTGGTAAGTCCAAGTACTGGGGAAGGAATTAGTTATGCTTTGAGGTCTGCAAAAGCTTGTGCAGAGGCGATTAATGATTTTGATGGAGATATTAAAAAAACCCAAAAAGAATATTTAAAAAGAGCAAATTATTTGGCGGTTGACATTAAGAAAAAGATGAGAAAAGCAAAATTTTTTATGGATTCTAATAAACGTGTTAAACTTTTTAAGACTCTTCAGACTTAAGGTTAAGTATTATATTTCTGAACAAATCATTAATTAGCCCTTTTCCAGTGAGTTCTTTATCTTTTAATTTTTCAAAAACTTTGTCAAACTCTTCGTTTTTTGAGGAATCTAGTATATTTCTTATTGTCGTTTGGCTTTTCAAATCATCTCCTTCTAATCTTTCCCATTTTTTCTCATACCCTTCCAGAGTTTGAGTGGTCCCAGCGAGATATTCTTTAATGGTTTCACAAGCAATTAGTGCTTCATCAACACATTTATGTATTGACCCGCCAAGCATTGGTTCCCCGCCAGCCGCGTCTCCAATAACAATCCATTCATTGTTTGCCTTTTTGTTAATCATGCCGGTTGGGATAAACCCCCCATTTTCTTTCAATATTTTGTGATGTTTATACTGCTTAAGATGTGCTAAAGAAAACAATTTTTTTTGTATATCTCCATGGTCTCTTATATTTAATTCTTCTGCACCAAATCCAACTTCAATGCGGTCTTTATGTAAGGGTATTATCCAACCATAAAATCCTGGTGCGTTTTTGTTGTCTATTACGGTGGTTATTTCGTCATTTGCCCTGACTTCGACAGCATAGCAGAAGACATTTTTTGGGTGAGAAATTCCAAGTTTATCTCTAAATTTTACCCCTAAAACCCCTGTTGCAAAAATAAGCACTTTGAAACCCAGTTCAGTTTCATCAATTAGCTTTATAGTTTTCTTCTTCAAATCAAAGTCCACTACGTTTTGTCCTAGGCGAATGTTTTGTTTATTCTTTATTGAATCAAGCAAATGTTGTTCAATACTTTTTAGATTTACAACATACCCCCTGGGCTCTTCCCCAGATTTTGATATTTTTACTCCTTTTGGAGAATAAAAGTCAATCTTTTTTATTGGTTTTATTAAGATTTCGGCGGGCAGATTGAGTTTTTCTAAAGTTTCTAGGTTAATTATTCTTGGCCCATAAGTTCCCAGAGTGCTTCTTTTGTCTAAAGTAATAAAGTCAATACCCGCTTTTTCAAGTAGCCCTGATAAATAAAGCCCTGCTGTCCCTGCCCCAATAATTATAACGGGATGTTCTTTCATTATTATAGAAAGCTTGTTTTGATTTAAATAGCTAACTCTAGTGCGTTTTAAGTCATATTTTGTTTTCTTTAATCTCTTCAAATTCAGTCAATGCTTCTTTTCTTAGTTTGTTAGCGTATTCACAATCTTTGAATGCTAATAATTTTATGCTAGTTTTCTTTACTACAAATTCCTCGATTAACTTGTTAATTGGTAGTTCTTCTATTGAAATGTGTTGTTTAAATAGTTTGTCAAACATCTGTTCGAATTCATTTGTGAAGAATATTTTGACTATCGTGTCGCCTTTTACAAAGATATCGCACGGGCTAGTGAGTTTTGACCCAACTATTACTTTTTTACCTAATGTTTCAAACGTTTTTGCGAATGTTTTATCCAACGGGGTTTTGCTTTTTATCAAATCATAAAATTGGTTATCTCTTAATATTGTGCCTAAATACTCATAATCCTTCTTATTTACTCCAAAGAGCGGCCAAGCGTGTCTCCAAATGCATACTCCAACACTACTTTTATCAACTTTCATCTCTGCCAGATACTTGCACATGAATTTAGCAACATCAAGAAATGATTCAAAAGTATATTCTTGTGCAGAAGGTTTTGATTGAGTTGTTCTGGATTCTTCGTGAGAGTTCTTTAGTGTGTTTGTAAGGCTAACAATTTTTTCTGTCCAAGCCGGGTTTATTCCTATTTTCTTTCCAATTTTTAACAAAATCTCATCAGTCAGCATCTCAGTTACGGCTTTATGTAATGCTTGATAAGTTATTGGCTTTTTTAAGTACTTGTTAACCTCAAAATTAAGTTCTTTAAGGGTTAAATCCTGTTTTTCTGTGAGAACTTGTAGGATAGTGCTTTTGGTTGAGCTGCCTAATAAGGGCAACAATAAGCTTGGTTGCATATTAATTAAGATTGTTGGAACTAAATAAAAGTGTTTGTAATTTACTTTCCCGCGTACTCTTTCCTATATTCTTCTGCTAGTTCTGCGTCTTTTATTATTGTGACTTCTATGTTTGGTTGTAGTTCTCTCATTGTGAGGAAGTGTTTTCCTAGGTTGAATTCTATTAGTTTTCTTGGTAATCTGTTTTGTATTTCCCAGATTTTCCTAAATGTTGAGGGGTATGTTATTTCCGCGACATAATCCCCAATTATCATTTTGTCGCTTAGTGGGGTTGCGCATTTAACGCCATATTTCATGCCTTTTGCCCCATAAGTTAGCAACGTATCGCCAAACATTCTATCCACTTTGTTGTTTTCTTCAACAAAGACAAACCATTTGTTTTTAGCGAATGCTTTTCTTAGTCCATTTAGGTGTTTTTCTTCTAATCCAACAAGTGAATAACAAAATCGCCATAGTGCAATTCCTGTTTTTTTCTTAGGGTTTGGTGCAACCATCAGCTTGTCAACTAAGAACCAGCCAACATCAAGAATCCCTTTGTATGTTGCATGAATAATTTCCTTTTCGCTCATCTCCTCTAAATTAATATCTTTTAATCCTGCTTTAATCTTTTTGTCTAATTGTTCAACGCTTGCCTTAAATTCTTCCACCCATTTTGGGTTAAGCGTGTATTTGGCTTCTTTTTTCACCAAAATACTTTCATCAAGCATTATTTTGAGTGTTTTGTGTGTTGCTTGGTATGTGTTTGGAACCGCAAAAGTCCTTTGTAGTCGTGCATGGATTTGTTTTGCGCTTAGAATTTGATTGTCAGCTAATAATTGAATTATCTTGTCCTTTGTTCCGCCTATTAAATATGTCCTTGACTCTTGAGTCATATACTTATTATTAGCACTAATATGCTTAAATATTTGTTTTAAAGCACATACTTAGGGTTAGATTTAGGCAATAATGGGTGTGGTTTTTGTGAAGAAAACGCCCTTGAGTTTTGATTACAAGAAACGAGCTAGTCGTGCATGAGCTTTTTGATCAGATTAAGTCTTTGTTTGGGGAATAACTTTTCACTATTCTAATTCAAGATTTGACTCTTATTATTAATTGAGCTTTTCTGCTAATTTGTATTAGCAGTGGGGAAAAATTGTTTATATTATTATTTGCACGTGATTAACTACTTTTATGAGCTTATTCTCCTGATTCAATTCTATTATCTCATATCTTTTTAATTTTGAGATAACTTTGCTTATGTTGGGCTGGTGTTTGTTCAATTTTCTTGAGATATCAATAACCCTGTTTTCCCCATTGCACAATGAAAGTATCTCAAAAGTGAGTTTGCTTCTGAACAAACTTAATAATTCTGAAGAGTCTGTGCTATTTTTTGATATGACCAAAAGATCTTTCTGTGGGGCATTTAGTATTTGCTTAATAGATTTGAGCCAATGATATAAATCTTCTGCTAAAAGGACACGCTGCTCGTGGAGACTCATTCTAAGTAAGGATTTTAATTTACTTTTATCAGGAAGAGCATAATCAAAGAAATTTGAATATATTTTATATATTTGTAATTTGTCTAAATTGTAAATGTTTACTGCGCGATTTATCTCGCTCATACTCATTTCTATATTTGGGACAATGTGCTCGTGATGAATCATTTTGGATTTCCCAAAAAAAGGTAGTTTTGGCGTGGAGTACACTTGTGGAAGACGTTGGTAAAAATTTTTTCTCTTAATCAAGTCCTTCCTTATTCTTTCAAGAAGGGGATAACTAAAATTGCTTGTGACTTGAATGTCAACTTCGTTATGAAAGTCGTTTGGAAAAATCTTTTCATAATTTGCGCTAATAAGAAAATCAGCATATTTTTGTAAAATGTAATGAATTTCATAAGAAGCGTTTTTTTCCAAAAAATCTAGTTTTCTCTCCTCTTCTGGGACTTCCGCCAGCTTTTTGTCAAAAAAAACCAGGTTGTGTAAGAAGTCAAAATGGGCTTTTTCATTTGTTTGCAAATAATTATGCCAACCCTCTGAAAGTTTATGGATTACAATATTTTTACACGGCACCCCAAAGTGATCAAGTATCTTATAAACATCACTATTTTTTGCAATGGTTTTGTGTGTGCTGTCAGTTTCTCCGCTAAGGGGGTTTCGCCGACTTAGATCGTTAAGCATTATTACAAGATTTACTTCCTCTGTTTTGTATAACTGCGAGAGGTAGAAGAGTTGTGCAATAAAATAATAATTCAAGGAAAATGTATTGGAAGAGAAGTAAACCAAGGGGGGGTGTCCAGTATTTAATTTTATTTTGCGCAAAACAGATTTTGCTTCCCCTCCAAAAACCTGCATTATTTCGTTCATAAACCACCATATGCACTTTGTATATGTAGAGTATTCTGATATATACTAACTATGGATATATTAATAAAGACTCAAGTATTGTTCAAGATGTCTGAATTAAAGATTCTTTGTGACGCAGTTCCCTTTTGTTTTGGGCCTGTTTCAAAAATAATATCAATCGCTGAACATTTGCACAATGCCAGCGTCCAATTAACTCTCTTGGCGTCTGGTACTTCCAAAGAACTTGGTGGAAAATCAAACCTTTTTAGCATCGTAGATTGCAATTCTGAAATTCTTAGTGATTTAGAACAAAATAAGAAGCTTTTTGAAGAAGCTGGTGTTTTTGTAACTGTAATGAATCCTATTGCCGCTAAATTTGCGCTTAACTTAGGAAAACCAGTGGTATACATTGATAGCCTTTTTTGGATGTGGGATTCCTTGCCAAAGGAGTTCGCCAAAATAGACAAATACTTTGTGCAAGATTTATTTGATTCAAAAGAAGCCTTAATCAAATATCCTTTCCTAAGAAATGTTGAGTTTGTGGGACCAATAATTGATGACTCCTTACCAATACAAAAAAGCAAAGATGATTTTGTTTTAGTAAACTTTGGCGGTATGGAATCAGCTCTTATCCAGATTGGAAAAAACTCGAATTATCCATTTATTGTAGGAAAAATAATTATTAATGCTTTAGAAAAAAGCGGACAAAAAGCATTTGTTTGCGGTAATGATAAGGTTCTTCAAAAACTGCTAGAGAAAAATCCTAAAAATATTAAAATTGGGGGAAAAAGCCATAAAGAGTTTCTGGAATTGCTGAGAAAAACTAAACTATTAATAACTACCCCTGGATTAACTACTAGCCTTGAAGCTTTTCATTATGGTGCGCCAATAGCATTCCTTCCTCCTGAGAATTATAGTCAATTCCTAAACTTAAAGACATTTAGACAACAAGGCATTGCGGATGATTCCTTCCATTGGATGGACATTTATTCCGAACTTGACATAGTTGTTGGAGAGGATGAGGTAATAGGGGTTTCAAAAGTGCTTAGTGCAATAAAAAGATTCGAACAAGATGTCGGTTCTAAACAAAAACTTGGGCAATTTATTGACAAACTTCTCTCAAAAGAATGGGTTGGCACGGATAAACAACAAGGGTACTTTGATTCACTTGGCAAAAGCTCATCAAAACGCATTGCAGATTATATAATTAAAGCATATTCTAAGGGGTGTGCTTGAATGAGAATATTTTTAGGGGCGCCTTTTTCTAACCATTTGAAAGACAATGGGTTTGATGATGAATTAAAGTGGGCAATAGAAACAATTATTCTTTCTTTACAAAAAAAAGGGCATGAAGTAAAGAGTGCGCATGTTCGAGAAAAATTTGGGGAGCAATTAATGACGCCCGATGTGTGTACTCCTTTGGATCTTAATGAAATAAAAGAGTGTGATTTATTCATTGCTATACCACATAATCCGCCTTCTGGAGGAGTGCACATAGAACTAGGCTGGGCATCAGCAATGAGCAAGAATATTCTAATTTGTATGCAAAGAAAAGGCAAATACTCCCCATTAATACACGGATTAGACAAGGTTAGCAACACAAAAAAAATTATTTACGAAAATTACTCCGAACTCGTGGAAAAAATAAACTCTTTAGTAGCGTGATTTCATGCCCCTGGAAGACTTTGTCTCAATTTGGTATAAAAGAAGCTTTCATAACATTGCGTCAGCATTCTCACTTTTATCCTATGGGGAGTCTGGAATTCCAGAAGAAATATCTAAGAAATGTTTACTGCTATCGCAAGAGAGGGTATTGGGGGCAACAGAAAATCTCAAGTCATTATTTGAGGCAGATTCGATTATTTCTGGCGGACCGTGTATTGATGATTGTCATAAAGGCATTAGCCTTGAATCATTCTTTGAAATATCCTCACTAATAAAAATAGGCAAAGAGTTAAACAAAAAAGTTATTATTCATATTGGGATACAAGAAGAAATATTAAGATGTGAACAAACAAGCACATCAATTAATCAATGGAAAAGCATTGGGGATAAATATGAGCGACTAATAAAAACATTAAAGAGCAAAATTGGTTATGCTAATGTTTTTTGTTGTAGGTCGGACAAGAAAGAAATTGATGAACAAATAAAGCATTATGCTGCTAAGCTTCAGAAAATGTTCTCTCTTGAAGATGCAAAAACCCTCTATCAACATTTGAATAGCACCTCAAAACCTGTTCAAAAAGACTCTTTCAATTTTAACATACACACTCGGTTTCTAGCCTTATATCTGCCAGAATTTGTTGAAGCTGTACTTGGAGTAAAAGAAGCCAAGTTGCTTGTGTATGAGGATTTGCAGCAAGTAATGGCTGTGAAAAAAGGATATGCTTTCACAATTTTAAGCAATCATTTTAACAATGGCCCGTGCCAGATAATCACTTTGCCTTTTCCCGGAATTGACGGGTTAACTAGGATGCATAGGTTTGATAGGTCAAAACGACCATTTTTGCATACTTCAAAAGAAGAGTTAGAAGTTTTATGCAATGCAATGTCGGAAAATGTTTTTAGATTTAACAAAAATAATTGGCCTGAAGAGCTGGGGTCTAATTCAATAATTAATCGAAAATCACTAGCTAATTTCTTTTCCTCACTGAAGGAGTATGATAAACAATGATTAATATTAATGAAACAAATCAAGACGTATACTCCAATAAACCGCATTTGATTATTATAAGACTGTTAAAAAAGTGTACCGCAAAGTGTAAAATGTGTGATTTTTGGAAAAGCACTGAAAAGGAACTTAATCTCCCCGATTTAAAACACATAATTAACGAGGCAAAAAATGCGGGGGTAAAAGAAATTTGTTTTACTGGGGGCGAACCTACTCATTATTCAAGTTTTTTTGAGGCAATTAGTTATCTCAAATCGAAAGGCTTACAATATTCTTTCATAACCAACGGGTCATTGTTATCCAAATCATTTATTGAAAAACTAATGATGCTGCCGCCAAGAAGCATTTATGTTTCTATTGATTCACCTGAAGAAAAAATGCATGACTTGATGCGCGGGATCAACGGGATCTGGAACAAAGCGTTTGAAGGAATAATCACCTTGAATAGTTGCCAAAAAAGCTTAAACATGTCAAATAGACCAAAGATAATAATTAATTATATTGTAACAAATCAGAATTTTACTCTTGTGCCTAAAATGATTGCCTTAAGCAAAGGCTCGCTTTTTGATGAAATTAACCTAATGCAAATCAAAGGGATGCAGGAATTGGCACTCAACGAGAAGCAAATAAAGGAATATAATGAATTTGTTGCACCGCAAATAATTGAAGCATCAAAACTATTTAATGTCAGCATACGTTCGGGCAACCCGTTAATATTTGGTTCTTCAGATAATGAAAATAAGCTTTTCGCAAAAATGCAATATTCTAAACATTTCTATGAAAGCCACACATGTCATGTTTGTGATTCAATGATTTTTATAGAAACTAATGGCGATGTTTTCCCATGCAATAACACGCCATATTATGGAAAAGAGTTTTGTTGCGGGAATATTCTTCAAAAAAATCTTTCCACAATTTTGTCATCTAAAAGAATGAGTTTAATTAGGGAACAAATGTGCGGTGGAGAATTATGCACGTGCTGTGATCCAATTAATCAGCGCATTAATCTGGAAAAATCAAGACAAAAGCAACTCTGCTTAACAAAGGTGGTGAACTAATGAAACTCGCAATTGATGGCGGAAAACCATTGCTAAAAAAGATGACTTTCGAGATTCGTCCCGGGAATGAAGAAATTCAAAGTGTAATAAAAACAATGAAAAAAGGTTATTTAGCCTCGTTTGAAGGAAAAAATACTGTCGCTGAATTTGAAAACAAATTTGCGGACTATAATTTAACAAAACACGCAGTAGCTTTTAACACGGGCACTTCTGCAATTCACTCAAGCATTGCCAGCATGAACGCAAAAAAAAATGGTGAAGTAATAGTGCCTGTAATTACTTTTATTACAGGCATCACGCCAATGCTGATTGAAGGTCTAAGGCCAGTATTTGTGGATATTGATTCAAATAATCTGGGGCTGAACCATAGCCTTTTGGAAGAAGCTTTAACAGAAAACACGGTCGGGGTATTACCAACCCACTTATTAGGAGTGCCTTGTGAAATACAAAAAATCCAAAGATTCACAAAGAAGAATAGTTTGTTTCTAATAGAAGATTGTGCACAGGCTCATGGTGCGGAGGTTAATGGAAAGAAAGTCGGGACTTTTGGTGATGCAGGTTGTTTTAGTTTTTATGTTTCGAAAAACATGACTACTGGCGAGGGCGGAATGACTATAACAAACAAGGACTCAGTTTACACAGAACTCATAAAAATGCGTCAATGTGGAAAGTTAGACCCATTATCTAACCAATTCTCAAGAATGAGTTTTAATTATAGAATGACTGACCTTTGTGCAGCGGTCGGAATTCCTCAATTAAAAAAGCTTGACAACAACAACAAACATAGACTAAAAGCAGCTTCAATATATGAAAAAAGACTAAAAAAACACGGTGTAAATTTTCTTCCCAAGTGCCAAAATGTTTTGCCAGCATATTATAAGTTTCCAATAATTTTGCCCAGAGAAATTGCTGAAAAGAGAGATTACTTTGTTTCCGCTTTAGAAGCAGAAAATGTAAATTTGGAACAATTTAATTACCCTTTACTAAACAAAGTGGATTTCTTGAGAAAAATCGCGTTAAGAGATAATTATTCTCAAAAGTTTTATGAAGAGCAATTTCCTGTGGCAGAAGAGCTTGATAAGCGGTTATTGACTCTCCCAGTCAAACACAACATTCCTCTTTCAAGGATTGAGGATATTTGTGATGCTATTGATAAAGTGATTAATAATGCAAGATGGTGATAAAAGAAAACTAAAATTTGGTTTTACAACCAAACAGTGGGAGCAGCTAAAGGATTTGCTTGAAACAGGATTGCTCTCAGAAGGTTCTAGTGATGATTCAAATCTTATTTGGTGTCCCAAGCTTGAAGGAGCTTTTGCAAAAAAAATGGGTTCAACAAAAACCATTTCATTTAATAGTTGTACTTCAAGCATAGAAGCAGGGCTTGCGGCACTAGAAGTAAGCAGAATGAATCAAGTAATTGTTTCTCCGCTAACTTGTTACTCTTCAATTTTGCCAATAATGGCTCTTGGTGCAATACCTGTCTTTTGTGACATTGATTATAATACTTTAACAGTTTCACCAAAAAAATTCAAACAACTAATTAATGAAAATACTAAGGCACTAATTTTGCCATATATTTATGGATTGCCAGCGCCAATAAAGAAATTTGTTAGAATATGCGAATCAAATGAGATAAAACTTATTGAAGACTGTTCCCACGTCCCAGGACTAAAAATTGGGGGAAAATATGCGGGCACATATGGCGATGTGGGGTGCTTTAGTTTTGCGCAATCAAAAATACTTGACTGTGGGGAAGGCGGCATAGCTGTTACAAACAACCAAAAAATCGCGGATGAGATGGCTCACTTCAAAAACGGGGGCCATAGAGCTTTTAGAGTTTATGCGCCAAGGGGGGCAAATTACAAGATGACTGAATACACTGCCCTTTTGGCATATCACCAGCTAACCAAGCTTGATAAGACAATAAAAATCAGGAAAGAGATTGCTGGCAATTACTTTGAAACAAAAACGCCTTCATTTATTAAACCCGCAAATAATTCAAATAAATGTTTGCATAATGTTGCGCTTTTTACTTCAAAAAAACAATCAAGACCAATAGTATTAAGCTTAAGGAAAAATGGTTTAGATGCTAAGCGAATTTATATGCCGCTTAATCAATCTAATGTTTTTAATGAAAAAAAATTATTGTTTGAGGCCTTGGGAAGGGACAAAGCAAGAGTTAATATTTATAAAGAGAATTTTATCCCGACTCCAAATGCGAATAGGGCGTTTGAGCATTATTTTTATTTAGAGGTTTTTCCTCACTTATCTTTTAGTGCGCAAAAAAACAGGTTAAAAATATTCTCTAGAACCATGGGGGTTTTGTAATGGGCAAGACATATGTTTGTTGGAAAGGGCTAGAAGAGGCAGCTAAAGATGTCAAAGGGGATGAAAAAATTTCAATAGGAATTCGTCCATATGGATTCCATGCGGGAAATGAATTAACTCTTTTTGTTTACCCTTGGCATTTCTGTAATTTGGTAAAACGTCTAGGGAAAGAACCAAAATTCACTTTCTTTATATCTTTAAATGACATGGAACCTGAAAGGTTAAAGTACCTTTATCCCGACAAAAACACGGGTTATTATTACAAGAAAGAAGAATTAACCTTGAAAGAAGAAGTTCCTTTTGAATATAATATTTTTCCCAGAGACACTTCCTTCCAATATACCGCAGATAAAGAAGGCTGCTGTAATTCAATGGCCGAACATTGGTCAAAAATAATAGAAGCAAAAGTGCTAAGGTTGAAAGAAGATTTTCCATTGCTAACCTTTCAGTTTATTAAGAGCTCTTCAATAAAGAACGACCCATTATACAAAAAAGCGCTTAAACTTGGAATTGAACATCCTGAAGTTCTGGGAAGAATAGCCAGTCAACATGAAAAAGTATGTTTTGAGGATGGTTGCCTATCCTGGGCTGGTGCTATCTGCCCAACATGCCATTCAGCACAAGGAAAAACAATGATTTCTGGAGAAACAATAACATTTGAATGTAGTGATTGCGGTGAAAAGTATGCTGGAAGTATGAACAAAACGAGTTTTTGGATGCATCATATGCTTCTTTTAGCTCCGCGATTAAAACTATTTGGCATAGACTTATTCTTCCGCGGTTATGATCATTATGCCTGCAATCACATATCAATTAATGAGCAACTATATGAAGCATTATGTGGAGAAATACTTGATATAAAAACAATTGTTCCGCCATTAATTGTTGGTGCTGATGGAAAGAAAATGAGTAAAACTTGGTCAAACGAAAAGGTGCTTAATACACAAAAATTAAAGTCTTTAGCCGAGGCATGCAAAGGCGAAAAGCTTGTATTAAAATAATTATGTAACTTAAATATTTGGCGTGGTTTAGATGAGTGAAAAAAAACATTTGCTTTCGGGGACATGTGCAAGCAAGGGCATAGTCGAAGGAATAGTTCATATAGCGACAGACACTAATTTGGCAATGCCAAAAGACAAAGACTTTGTTTTGGTTTGCAACCAAACAAACCCATCTTACATAATATTGTTAATGAATTCAAAAGGAGTAATAACAGAAAAAGGGGGGATTGTAAGCCACCCAGCAATTGTGAGCAGAGAGCTTGACATACCCTGTATTGTAAACGCGCCAAATGCCACCCAAATACTAAAACAAGGGCAAAGAATATTGCTTGATGCTACAAATGGTGTGGTGTATGGACTCCATTGATGATTACATAAAATCAGTTGGAATTGCATACGCTAAATCTGGCGGAGAGAACTGGCCAGCGAGTGGCAGAAAAATAATGGGCTCTTATATAAGGTTGGCTGCACTAAACCAACTTGATTTATTGAACAAAGTAAAGAAAATTTTTTCTGAAAAAGAAATTGCTAGCTTGTTCTGGTCCACCACCCAAATAAGGTATATTTTGACAGGGGAATTTGTTGTCGGATTAAAGCTTTGTGAAAGGGATGCAAAAAATCCAACTCTGACCCAAATAACTGAAGGAGCACAATTCTTTCTAAATCTTTTAAAACAAAAATCTGTCGAAGATCCTTTTTGTCTTCACGGACACAACAATACTCTCAAAGAAACAGAAATTGCAAGAGTTTTAAAGATGAAATTTCTAAACAAAGATGAGTTTGGGTTGATAAAAAGAGTCTCTGCAGCCCTTGAATCATTATCTTGGGCATTTGGGTACGATACTCATTTTTCTAATTTTATGGATATACACGGGCCTTACAAAGTTAGTAAAGAAAATCAAATGCTAGTGCGAGAATTTAAATTTGATTCAATTGCAGATGTTTGGGGGAAAGAACTTTCAATTCCAAAAAGAATCAGATTTTACTTAATTTATTCAAATAAGGACATAAAGATTGATTGGGAATTGCATACTGAAACAAAGGAAGGATTAGTATTAGAAAAAGCATTAGCTGTACTGGTCGAGGGTGAAAAAGAGATTAGTTTAGAAGAAAGAGAATTAGAGCAAATACTTCAAACAAGCTCAGTTGAGACAATTAAACAAGTGAATTATGTTAACTCACTCTCAGTTATTGATAAAATAAGAAAGGGGGCGTTGCTTTCTTTTTTACAAACAAAATGCCTTGCTGATGCACTTGGAGAAGATTGGAGACCAGGCAAAGAAGTTGAGGAAGCGATTCTGCTAAAGGGTGAAGAAATCTGGCTTGGAAAAAAAACATTGCCTGCAACTCAAAAGCCGCATACAGATGACTGGAGAACTAACTTTGATCCCAGACTACCGCGCAAATAAGGCTAATTTTTACAAATAACCGCGGGATTTTAGGTATTTGTCCATTAGAGACTTAATGTATGGTGGCAATCGTTTCACAAGTTCAGCCTTTTCTTGTTTTGGCAATGCCTCAAAAGCCCTTATCCTATTTTCTGAAGAAGTTTGTTGATTAAATATTCTTTGTTTTAATGCGGCAATATTAACTTGGGGGTTGAGTTCTTGCTGTTTAGCGAACTGTGGTGGTCTAAAATTAACTTGCTGATTCTTTCTGTCTGCTTTTGCCTGTTTTTCAGCTAACTGTCTTTGAGTTTCAAGTTCTGCAATTACAGATTCCGGTATGGATCCTTCAGTAAACTGTCTCATTAGCTCGCTTAAGCGAGCCATTTCCGCAGCATTAGCCGTTTTCTCAGCTAGGCGATGATGTCTGGCAACAAATTGATATACCGGGTGGTCCCAGTAATTCTTAGGAACAGGACTATGAATTTGTGGCGCTCCGTTAATAGCTTTTTTTCTAAAGTTAGTATTCATACTATCAATAAATATTTACTTTCCCGGAGTATAAAAAGCTTGGGTTGGGGTAGGCGGTGTAAAAATCCTGTTGGATTTTTATTCAAAGCCAGATTTTCTTGCTTTTTTACAAGCAGCACATTAACAATAAGGTCTTGGGGTTATTGTTGCGCCCCCTGAACCAAGTATGATAAATTTCATATAGTAATAACACTCTCAAAACATATGGAGACAATTCATACGATTTTCTTAAAGATTGCATTGCTTATTTGACTTTTATTCTCTCTAATAGTTCCTCTTTTTCCGCCGCCTTCACTAGCCATCCTTTTGTGATTATTGTTCCGGTGTTTTCTAGTTCTTTGATGGCTTTGTCTAGTTTTTTTTCGTTGTAGTTTGCGAAGCAGAGGAGTTCGTTTTTGGCGAAGTGTTTGTTTTCGTGTATTAGGGCGAGGAGGAGGCTTTCGTGGATTTTTGAGTAGTTTGGGTGGGTCTCCGCCTTTTTTAGGTATGCGTTTTCAAGGACTGTTAGTACCATTATTCATCACTTGTTATGATTGTTTCGGGTTCTGTTGGGTATTTCTTAAAATAGAGTTGTTTTGTGCGGGGAGAGTGTTTTACGAGAAGAAAGTATTTGTTTATCATATTGGAGATGATGTTTTGCATGTCTTCTTCAGTATTATAATCAAGGATTCGTTCTTCCATTCATTAATAGCTGTTTAGGCACTTAATATGGTTGAAGTAGAAATCTAATCAACCGGCTGGTTGATTGTTTGTCGGCAAGAAGCTTCAGAAAGGATTTTATTCTCATTTTTATAATTATTTTCTTGGTGGTTAATATGGGGTTTGAAAAACGAGGCGGGTCTTTAAAAGAAAAGAGTCCTATGCGTTCGACTTTTGGTACGGTTAAATTTTCCCGTCCTATTGATGAGATTTTGGCGGAATCAAACGGGGTTGATTGGGATGAATGATTTTTTTCTTATCCTTACAATTGTTTTCTCATTGGCTGTATTTTGAGTCCGTGGAAGTTTCTTATTCCAGTGGTTTTTTTGTATCCTGCTCTTTTGTAGAAGGGGACTGCGTATAGTGAGGCCCTTGTCTTTATGTGACTGGATTTTTCTTTTTTTGCTTCGCGTTCAAGCCTTTCCAATAATTTTCTTCCAATTCCCTTGCCATGGTATTCCCCAAGTACGAATAAGTTAGTTAATTTATTTTTTCTTCCGCGAACCACCCCAATTATTCTTCCATGTTCAACCGCAACAAAGATGAGGGGGGTTGTTGAGAATCTTTCAAGGATTGTTTTTTGCGGCAAAGTGGGGGAGTATTGTTTTGCATAATCCTCCACCGCTTTTTTTGTGCCCTCATTCCCATTATATTTTTTGAAGGTCTCGCTTATTATTTGTGCACAGGCCTTTGCGTCAGCGGGACGAAATTTTCGTATTGTTAGCATGGGTGAATAGTGGTTTTGGTTATTTATATTATTTTTGACTAGCGAGTTTTGCCAAGGTATTTTTGGGTTTTTATGCGGGGTTTTGAAAGGAAAACCTTTTAATAATATATTAATAGCTAATTATTAGTGATGCTTATGGGTAGAATGGTTAGTGTGGAGCTTGAGGATGGTTTTTTGAGTCAGGTGGATGAGGTTGTGAGGCGTTCTGGCAGGTTTTCTTCACGCAGCGAATTTTTCAAGGATTCTCTTAGAAAGAATTTGGCTGATGAAATGGATTTTTTGAGTAGGTTTGGGCAATTTAAGAAAGGGATAACTGCTCTAAGAAAAAAAGCTTATTCTAATGGGTATGCGGGTTCTCTTCTCTCGAGGTCTGAGAAAGAAAGAATTGCCAATGAATGGGTTAAAGAAAATAAGATTAAGTTGGTCTAATACTCGCCTGGTGACTCAACCACTATTTCATTAAGTCCTTTGAAATCCTTTGTATTAAAGGTAATTATTGCGTCGCAGCCAAGGCTTTCTGCAAGGGCGGCATGAAGGGAGTCTGGATAATGTAGTCCAAGTTCAATGAATTTTGTGTGATTTATTTCTTGTTTGTTAATCAGGAGAACTTTTATTCCGAACTCGGATAATATTTCAAGAACATCGTCTTTTTGTATTTTAGTTATTTTGCATATTTCACTTATTGTTAGTGGTGAAACAATTATGGTGTCATTTTGCATTCCTGCTTTCTTAAAGAAATTCTCGGCTTCGGAGTAGAGTGATCTTAGCCTAAACCCGATTTCTTCCCTTATCAAGGAAATTATTACATTTGAATCAACATACAATTTCATGCATTAATCCAATAGCTGTGTTTTTAATTCTTGTTTGTGGTTTTCGTCATTTGCCTTACTCTTGTTTTTAAACCCTTTTTCTCTTGTCTTTCTTATTTGAGTTGGAGTTTATTGTATGGCAAAAAAGAGGGTTCTTGTTACTAGTGCGTTGCCTTATGTGAATAATGTTCCTCACTTGGGGAATCTTGTTGGTTCTGTTTTGGGTGCGGATGCTTTTGCGAGATTTAAGCGTCTTGAGGGTAATGAGGTTTTGTTTGTTTTGGGTACTGATGAGCATGGGACTACTGCGGAAGCAAAGGCATTGGAAGAGGGTGTTACTCCGCGGCAATTAGTTGATAAGTATTTTAAGATTCATAAAGAGATTTATGATTGGTTTGGTGCGAGTTATGATTGTTTGGGCCGGAGTTCCTCAAAAGAGAATGCAGAGATAACAAAGCACATTTTCCTAAAACTCCACGAGAATGGTTTTTTGGTTGAGCGAACAATTACACAATTATATTCAGAGAAATCAAAAAAGTTTTTAAGTGATAGGTTTGTTGAGGGTGAGTGCCCGATTTGCCACGCGAAGGGGGCTAGGGGCGATCAGTGTGATTCTTGCGGGAATCTTCTTGACCCGATGGATTTGATTAATCCAATTAGTAAGATTGATGGAACTAAGCCCGTTCCAAAGCAGACAAAGCACTTATTTATTGATTTGCCAAAGATTGAGCCAAAATTAAGAAAGTGGATTGATACGAAGAGAAAAACTTGGACTCCGCTCGCGCTTAATATTACTGATTCGTGGTTAAAGCAGGGGTTGAGGGAGAGGTGTATTACAAGGGACCTTGAGTGGGGTATTGCAGTTCCACTAAAGGGCTGGGAGAATAAAGTAATTTATAGTTGGTTTGATGCGCCAATTGGTTACATTGGGATTACATCAGAGAATTTGGGTAAGAAGTGGGAGGATTGGTGGAGAGCAGAGGATATTACATTATACCAGTTCATGGGTAAGGATAATGTTCCGTTCCACTCTATTTTGTTTCCCTCCTTTTTGATTGGCACAAGAGAGAAGTGGCATCTTGTTGATTACCTTGATTCAACCGCGTATCTCAATTATGAATCTGATAAGTTTTCAAAGAGCCGAGGTGTGGGGGTCTTTGGTGATGATGCAATAAAATCTGGTGTTGCGAGTGACTTGTGGAGATATTATTTGTTTAGGGTTCGTCCGCAGGAATCTGATTCTGATTTTGAGTGGAAGGATTTTAGTGCAAAAGTAAATTCTGAGCTTGTGGGAAACTTTGGGAATTTTGTTAATAGGATTGTTGCCTTAAACGAAAAATTTTTTGAGGGAAAGAAACAGAAGAGCGATTCAACTAAATTACTCGATTTGGCTAAACCTCTTGTTGAGGAATACAAGTCATTAGTAAATAAAATTCATTTAAGGGAAGCACTCCTAAAAGCAAATGAAATTAGTTCTCTTGGGAACAAATATTTGCAGGAACATGAGCCCTGGATTAAAGTGAAAACAGACAAGGCCGCCGCGGGGGAGATTATTGCAGAGTGCTTGGATTTGGCAAAAGTACTTGCGGTTCTTTATTATCCATTTACTCCAACTGCGGCAGAAAAAGTATTTACAATGCTTGGCGAGAAAGATATTGTTAAGACTGGATTTAGTAAGTGCTTTAGCGGAGTAAAGGCCGGCACTAAGATTAAGCCGATAGGGATTTTGTTTGAGAAGCTTGAGGAGAAGAAAGTCGCGGAACTTAAGGCAAAGTTTAACAAAAATAGTTAGTTTTCCATAACGAATTCTAAAAATTAATTTTTATTATTGCCCTTTCTGCCATTTTTGGCAGCTTTGATGGTTTCACTTACCCATATATATGGTTTCAGTATCAATTGTATTGCTTTCGCGGGTGTTAGGGGCAAGCCAAATGATTTGGCTTTCTTTATAAACATTTTCAAGCGATTCGATACAGGATAGTAAGTAGTGTGATGCAATAATATTTGTGGTTTGCCTATAGTGATTTACAATGATTTGTTTTATCGCGTGGATTGTTTTTGCGGTTCTTGGGATTTTCTCCGCAAGGTATCGCTCTTATTTCTTTGAGGCTACTGATTGTCTTTTTAGGAAGATGACTCTAAGAAAATGCACTACTTCTTTTGACCAGAAGATGAAGATGAAGGTTAGTACTAAGCTTGCTGCGTTGAATAAGGGGCTTGGGGCATTTGTATTCAAGAACTTTGACTTAATCTCCTGGGTTTTTACAATAATAATGATTGTTTCTTTGGCTTGGTCGGCTTATGCTACGGTTGACGGGATATATAATTGGGTCGCGTATGGGAATTGTTATGGGCCAGATAGCACACAGTTGTGTGTATTAAATACTTTGACTGGGAAAACCCAGCCAACAACTTCCTCCGCAGTGAATTACTTAGTAGATAATAATCTAAAATGTGACTCAAATTTGCTCTCAAATAGTGTCTCGGCGGTTTCGGGGAAGGGGTAGTTTTTTAAGTAGTATTTAGTTGTTTTTTTTCAACTTGGATGGAGGGTTGGTAATGAGTAATGAACATGAACACAAGGATCATGAGCATCATGATCATGAACATAAGGAACATCACTCCGCGCATGAGCATAGTGCGGGGCACTCAAAGCAGGAAAAAATTCTTGGGTTTGAGTTAAAAGTAATTGTGCTTGTATTCGCATTAGTAATAGTTGCGGCAATAGCCGGGACTTGGTTTGGTGCGTCAACTTCGCAGGCAAATGCTTCGGCATCTACGCAAATTGCGGCTAATGATGTCGTTTTGTTAAAATCAAATGTTGAGAGTTATATTAACAAGAACTTCTTAGCGCCACAGGGTTTGAGCGCAAAAATAACTGATGCTAATGACCTTGGTAATGGTTTGTATGCGCTGAAGTTTGAGATTTACCAGAATGGAACAAAAGCTGATTCTGGAGTAATTTATGCAAATAAGGGAAATGTAATCATAGGACAGTTGTTTGATTTGAGTAAGCCAATAGAGCAGCCAGCTACTCAACCGCAAGCTTCCGCAGAGCCGGTTAAATCAGATAAGCCTGTAGTTGATTTATACGTAATGAGTTTTTGCCCGTATGGTAATCAGGCAGAGGACACAATGCTCCCAGTGTATGACGCACTTAAGAGTAAAACCGATTTTAGGGTTCACTTCATTGTGAGTGTTGATGGTAATAATGTTCAATCATTACACGGAGCAAAGGAAGTAACTGAAGATGAGAAAGAAGCATGTGTTCTAAAGGAATATGGGAATGATGCTTGGTTTAAAGTTGCAACATATGTGAATACTAACTGTGGTAGCACGGGCGCTTGTTTTGCTGATGCTGCCAAAGCGGCTAGTGTTGATACAGCAAAGGTTGATGCTTGTGTTGCTGCTAATGGAGTATCACTAATGAGCGCTAATGAAGCCGCATCTAATGCTGCTGGTGCTAGTGGTTCGCCTACTCTAATAATAAATGGAGTTAAATCGAATTCAGTTTACCAGTATGGTAATTCTGAAGCATATAAGACAGCAATTTGTAGCGCGTTTAATACTGCGCCTAGCGAGTGTGCTGTACAGTTGAGCGCAAATACTTCAACTACCCAGGGCGGTAGCTGTTAAACTAAGTTAAGTTATCAAGGCAGTGGCACTTCGCCATTGCTTTGACAACCCTCTTTTTCTTCTTTTCTTTTATTATTTTTATTGTATTTGCTGCCGAACTGGCTTGTAATTTAAGTAAATGTTAGTGGAATTTGGGCAAATGTAGTGGAATTATTGTTTAGTGGTTTCTGATGAATTTCTTTTTAAAACACAAATGGTTTTTACTGCTTCTTGCGTTAATTAATTTTGCCGCGGGGATTTACTCATTTAGTTATTATGCTCCCCAGCTTGAAGCAAATAGTCCTCTCTTGTGGTTCTTCATCGCGGATTGCCCAATTTATGCGATTATTTTTGGGGTAACAATACTTTTGATTGCGGCGGGAAGAGCAAGCCCGCTTCTTTCATTTATTTCTCTTGTCGGGAGCGTTAAGTATGGGTTATGGACAATTTTTGTTCTTGGGGTCAGCAATATGGCTTTGCTTTATCCATTGGTTATTTTGGCGCATATGCTTTTGCTAATAGAAATAATTGTGCTTTTTAGGGTGTTTTCATTTAAAGTAAAGCATGTTCTTCTCGCGCTTGTATGGTTTGCGTTTAATGATTACCTTGACTATACAATAGGGCTTCATCCTTTTGTTCCTGAGGGGTATTTATTTTGGGCGGGAGGGTTTGCAATTATTTGCTCATTATTATTGCCGTTTGTTTTGTCAATAATTTTTTCTACGCGAAATGAGTCTGCCAAAATTGTAGTGCATGAAAAAAAGTTGGAAAAGAAAAAGAAGTGGGCGAAGTAGTTTAGGGTTGGCGCATTATTAAATTGCTTTTTTTTACCCTGCAAAAGGCATTTAAATCAGTTCATTTCTTTATAGATAGTAATGGACAAATAATTTATTTTTTGCCTTATTGATTTGATGGATTTTGAATAAATATTGCTGAAAATTTGGTGAAAATAAGAATAGTGGATTTTATGGATAAGAAATATTCAATTACAGGGCACGGTGCGTGCAAGGAAGTTGGAAGAAGTGCGTTTGTCGTTGATTTTGGAGAAAAATTCTTGATGGATTATGGGATAAAACTCAATATTGACGCAATTGAGTATCCTACTGAAATCACTGAACCGGTTAAAGCGGCTATTATTTCTCACGCTCACCTTGACCACTCCGGGCTCTTGCCTTATTTTTACAAAAAATCCGAGTGCCTTAGTTTTATGACTCAGCCTACTCTTGAGCTTGCGGATTTGCTTTGGAAGGATTCAATAAAAATCGCGGAGTTTGAGGGGCTTGCGCCTAAATATGATAAGGGCGAGATTGAGCAGACGCATAGATATAATTTTGTTGTGCCGTATGAGAAAAAACTTAGTTTGGCGCATAATATTTCATTAGAGTTTTTTGATGCGGGGCATATATTGGGTTCGGCTCTTACAAAACTCACTCACGAGGAAAATACTTTTTTGTATACTGGGGATTACAAGGTTAATGAAACCCAGCTTCACACGGGCGCAAATCTTGATGTTGGCAAAATTGATTATGTGATGACTGAGGCAACTTACGGGGATAGGGAGCAGGCGGATAGAAAACTTGAAGAGAAAGCTTTTTGTGAATCTGTTCAGAGTACTGTTGAGCGCGGAGGGTGGGCGATTGTTCCTGTTCTTGCTATTGGAAGGAGCCAGGAAATAATTGATATTTTATCAAAGTATAATCTTGATGCGCCGATTTATCTTGACGGGATGGGGAAAAAGGTTTCAGAGATTTATATGCAACACGCTGATTTGATTAAGGATTCGCATGGACTAAAGAAAGCCCTTAATAGTGTTAATTGGGTAGAAGGGAAACAGGGCAGAGCAAAGGCAATGAAACAGCCAAGCATTATTGTTACTACTTCAGGAATGATGAAGGGTGGACCGGTTATTGGGTATGTTCAAAAAATAATTAATGATCCAAGAAGCAAAATTCATTTAACTTCTTATCAGGCGGAGGGTACTCCTGGCAGAACTCTTCTGCAAGAGGGAAAGCTTCCAAGAGAAAAAAGCGAGGAGCTTGTGAAAGTTGGCTGCCGTTACGAGAAATTTGATTTCTCGGCGCACCCAAGCCAGAGTGAAATGATTAGGGCGCTAAAGAAGTGGTCTCCTAAAGAGATTTTCCTTGTTCACGGGGACGGCAAAGTAATGGATATTTTTTCAACAAAAATAAAAGAGGAGCTTGGGATAAAAACAACTCCAATCCCCGCGGGGAAGAAAATAACTTTTGGAGAAAAATAGTTAATATTTCAGCACAATTTGTTTCGACAAGATTTGTTCCAACAAAATTTTTTATTTTTAAGTGATTTGATGTCCTTTGAAAAGTTTTGTGCGAAGTGCGGGAAAACCACTGATGCGCTGATTAACGGCCTTTGCGCGGAGTGTTACCTTAAGCGTCATGATTTGTTTGATGTTAAAGAAATAAAGATTGAGCGCTGTGTTAAATGCCAAAAAGTAAGATTTAAGGGGTCCTGGCAGGGATATAGCGATGAGGCTATTGCAAATGAAGTTGCTTCAAAAGTAAAACCAATGCACGGGCTAGACCAGCCAAAGATTTTTGTGGAGCTTTCCCCAATTACTGATAATGATTTCTCTGCGCAAATAACCGTTGAGGGTTTTTTAAATGATGTTCTTCTTAAGCAGACAAAACCAATTGAGTTCTCATTTGAAAAAGTTTCCTGCGATCCATGCATGAAACTCGTATCAAATTACCGTGAAGCGATTTTGCAGCTCCGCGCAAAAACACAGGAAGAGGCGGATGCTATGTTTGAGGTTACAAAGCAATTACTTGCGGGAGAAAAAGCAAAGGACTCGCTTAGCGCCGCGGTAAAAGTATTCAGCGGAAAAAAAGCATATGATTTGTGGATTGGCTCAAATAAGGGCGCCGTTAAGACCGCAAGAAAACTCTCAAAATTATATAAAACAAAAATAATTGTATCCCAAAAACTAATTGGGCAGGAAGATAACGGGAAAAGAAAATACAGATTCACTTATTGTATAAAGAAGTAATAAGAAAATTTTTGAATATTACGCACTTTGGTAAGTAAATATCAGCAAATGTTTTTGTAGGATTTATTTCTCAAATTCGCCCAGCGCTTTTGTCAGTTCTTCTATTGGCATCGCGGTTGTTACTAACGGAATTTTTTCGCTCTCCGCGATTTTTATTGCGATTGGATCAACGGGTTTTTCTGCGGTGAATGTTCCATGAAGTACTAGGAGGCTTGGTTTCATGTCTGTTGAGAATCTCCCTATCTTTACTGCAATGAGGGGCGAGCGGCCATTCTCTACGTGTCTGAAAATAAGCACTCTGTTTGGTGTTTTTCCGTAGAGCATCATGTATTCGTGTACGGGTACCTCAAGTATTACTTTTATTGAATCAATTATAGTGTAACCGAATACTGTTTCTTCTTTTAGTTTGTGCGGGAGGCATATTACGTCCCCATTTATTTTCCTAACAAGGTCAGTTGCTTTTACGCCTGAAGTGAATTCGTGTGAATCAAATGCCGTGCTTTGCTGCTGCGCAAAATCCTTCTCTAGTTGCTTAACAACTTTTCCGCCTTTTGTTTTATCCATTTCTATTAGCGCATTAACAAACCTCGCGATTACTCCTATTCCCGGGTTTTTTCTTCTTCCGCCCTCATAATCTGAAATAGTTGAGGATGAAACTTTCAAAAAAGAAGCGAGTTCTGTTTGGTGGATTGAGAATATTTCTCTCCATTTCTTCATGCTTCCGCCGGGGTCGCTTGAGAGAGTGATTTCTCCCGCGATAGTCATTGCGAGTTTATCCATAAGATACTTACTGCAAAACCACTTAATAAGGGTTTCGACACTTGTCCATTTTTGAAAGCTGTTTTTACGTCAGGCATATTTTTTGGTTATTTTGAGAATTGTGCTGAATAAAAGCGTGAATTGCAATAATGATTGGTATCTTTAAACTTAATTAGTCTTTTTGTTGTTTGTTAAGGCGGGCTGTACTTGGTTGAATTTTTCTGTTCTTGGTCAAAGGGTCTTGCATACGACGAGAAGGCGCTTGGGATTCTAAAAAACAGCGGGATAATTTCTGGAGTTGAGATGTACAACTGCGATGAGCAGTTTGATTTAGTGAAAAAGTTTGGGTTAAAAGTAAGTTTGCATAATCCGCTGAAGTATTATGAATTCTTATTAGAAGAAAAAGAATTAGCTCAAAAGCTCGGGAAAAATAAACTGTTTGTGGATTTTTGCAATCGTTCTGACACAAAAACAATAGGTTTTCATGCCGGCACTCCTGCGATTTTTAATGGTAATTTGCAGGGGAAAGAACTGCTTAGCGGTGCGGTGAGTGGATTTAAGTATATTTCAGGATTAATTAGAAAAGATTTGATTGTTGAGCCTGTGCATTATGAAAAAAGTATTTCTTTTGGTGGAACAAATGAGGGGCTTGCGTATGCATCGGGACCGGAATTTTTAGAAAGTTTTCTTCAGCAAACAAAATCAGGGGTGCTGTTTGATGTCTCGCATGTATTAATTTCCTCGGAAGCAAAACTAGCTGACGGGTTCTCTTCCCAAAGTACCCAAAAACATTTTGATAGCATTCTTCGTGTTTCCGAAGGCAAAATAAGGCAGATGCATCTTAACGTTCCAAATATTCTAAACAATGAGTTTATGGATATGCATTTGGCTTTCAAAGCGGATTTATTAAGTAAAAGAGTTCTTGGGCTGGCAAAGAGTGTTGTAAATTCTGCGCCAAAACTTGAGTTAATCACGCTTGAGATTGATACGGGACTTTCTCCTGTTGAGCATGCAAATAAAATTGTTGAACAGGCAAGGCTTGTAGCGCGCACTTTGGCACTTGATTAGTTATTTATACAAGTTCCTCGCCTAATTTTAGCATGTATGATATTTTTGGTGCGGATTGGTTTGGCACAATAGTAATTATTATAGTTGCTGTTATAATGTACCTCTTCTTTGCAGGGTACTTTGGGAATAATCTTCGCGCAAAGCAATCAGTTGGATTAATTCTTGCGGGAATAATTTTCTTAGTTACTTTTATTCCGGTAATGGAAACAATTTTTGCGGGAAATTATTTCTTCGGTTTTGACGGGAGCTTCTTAATCTTTGTATTTGTAATGTTCGGCTCAATAATTGCGGTGATAAGAGAGTACATTGAGCTTACTACGGATGAGAATATTTAATTCTTATTTGTTCTTTGTTTTAGTTCTGACAAATATTCTTGGAATGAATCAGCGCGTATAAAACAATTGGCTTTCCCGTATTTTTTTGTGTGAGTTTGCTCAATCTTTTGTTTATACTCAAATGCTTCTTTTAGTGATTTCTCCTGTGTTGTCCCAAGCAATCCGTTTGTAAGATTAGTGTATGCGCAAGTCATGTAGTGCCCGTATGGGCTGATTGCAATGCCGTTTGTCTGGTAATTACACATTTTGTTTGCTCCAAGCATTAATGGCCCGCCGGATTCGGATAATTTACTTATTATTTCATCAAAATCCTCCGGCGATTTGTTTTGCATTAATGTATTCCATGTTTCTTGCGCGCTTCCAAGATTTGCAAGGGGGTTGCATATAAAATAAATATCTTCTCCGCAAAACTCCTTGATGGATTCTAATTCCTCAAAGTTTATGGCTGAAACGGTTGTATTTAGCGCAAGGCGCAGCACAATGGAATTGTTTTCATTAAGCGCGGTTTTTGAATAAATATTTCTGACTAATTTTATGTTCTCAAGAACTTTTTCTAGTTGCCCCTTTGTGCCCGTCATTAAATCATATTTTTGTGCAATAAGCGTATCAAGTGAGAAAACTATTGTTGTATTATTTTTTTCATAAAACTTTGCGAGTTCTTTTGTTATCATCGCGCCGTTTGTATAAATTATTGGTATCATTTTTTGTTTGTTAATTTCTTCAATTAATTTTTCTATGTCCCGGTGGATTGAGGGTTCTCCTTCCCCTGCAATTACAACAACCCTCGCCCCGAGTTTTGCTGCTTCATTGATAAGGGCAAGCCGCTCAGTTAATGTGAGGAGATTTTCTTTCTTGTAATGTGGTGTTGTTTCTCCCTGATTAAAGCACTTAAGGCAGTTGTAGTTGCACGAGAAATCAAGGTTTAGCATTAAATAAGTGAACCCGTTAAGTTCTCCAGTTTGTGATAATTGCTTTGGGGTTCCGCGGACAGTTCTCATTTTTTCACCAAATATTAGCGGGCCTGGAGGGAATCGAACCCCCATCTTAACCTTAGGACGGTTTTATACTATCCACTATACTACAGGCCCTAATAAGTAGTGTTTGGTTTGGGAAGTTTTTAAAGCGTTAAGATTGGGGGGTTTTAGATTAACAGCCTTATTGTTGTCGCAGCAAAGAGGGGCACCCAGAAGTTATCATCCATTGGCAATAATTCTATTATTGCGGCAACTAGTGCGGTTATTAGTGCGATGTGAATTGGGAAGAAAGCTGATACGCATATTGCGGCTACAACAAAACACGCAAAACTACCCTTGTAGGTTTTATTCATTAGTATTTTTGTTCTGCCATATTTTGAGCCAAGTATTGCGGCGGCGGTATCAGCATATACTTGTACGCTTAGCGCGGCAAGAACCACCATGGGGGCATCGTGGAAGATAAAGAGGATTATGAGTGAGGATATAAAGAAGAAGAACACTGCTTTTCCCGGGAATTCTTTTTCATCCTTTCTCTCAACGCTTTCAACAATTTTTTTTAAGTAAGGGATTTTGTATCCCTTGGCAATTAGTAGTGAGATTGCTGTGCCAATTATTGTTAGTTCCCCGATTATCAAAAAACTTGTTGTTGTTCCGGCGAAGTAAATGAGCAATAAAATTAGTGTTCCAAATACTAGGTGAAATATTTTTCGCTTCTTTTCCCTAAAAAAATCTTTTTTTGGTTTCATTTTGCTCAACCTTTCAGCTCTCTTTTTATTTTCTCGGTCATTGCCTTTAGTTCAGCCATATCCGCTTTTTTTGCAAGGCAGGGGTCAAGGTCATTTACTTCATTTACCGGTATTAAGTGTATGTGTGCGTGCCTTACGGAGATTCCTTCTACAGCCAAGCCGATTTTTACTGCACCCGTAACTTTTTTTATTGCATGAGAAATTCTTTTTGCGTTATAAAATAGTTTTGAGTAGAGGGGTTCCTCCGCCTCAAACAAATAATCAACATGTTTTTTTGGTATTATTAGTAAATGCCCCGCACGAATCGGGTTAATATCCATAAATGCGAGTGTCTCCTCATCCTCCCACACTTTAAATGAAGGTATTTCGCCTCCGATTATTTTGCAAAAAACGCATTCACCCATATGAATCAACCAAATTTGCAATTAAGTAATATATATTACTTGTTTAATGCCTTACTTTTTCTTAACTAGTATTAAGTAGTGGTGTTTCTCATAGGGCTCAAGGTTCACCACTTGGAGTATTTCAAATTCTTTCGCAAGGATTTCTTTCTCCTCTTCAAGCACATCCTCTTTTGCTTTTGATTGGGAGATACTCTTTGTTTTAATTGCAATTGCACCCAAACCGTCTTTTTTTAGTAGCGGTGCGTTTCGAACAAAAATATCTGCCTGGTTGCGCTGGGAGATGTCCTGAAACATTGTATCTGCTTTTTTATCAAAATATTCTTTGTAATTATTTGTGAGCTGTGCATCGCTTATTATCGGGTAAAGATTCTGCCTCTCTTCCGCAAGCGCTGCAAGTTTTTTCATCGCAATCTCTGATATATCCACGCAGAATACTGCTCCCTCTTCTCCAACAATATCAGATACGTGGCTAACTGTTGTCCCCTCAGCGCTGCCCAAGTAAAGCACTGTCGCTCCAGAAAAGAAAATATTTTTAGCTAATCCATTTTTTAGTGCCGCGCAGTACTTTGAGCGGTGTGCATCCCATTCTCTATACTCTGCGCCGTCTTCTTTTTGGAGTCTTTCCCCGTAAACTCTTTTTCCGGGGAGAAGGTTTTTTGTATAAATTGATTTTCCTTGGGAATAAATTCCGTCAAATAGCTTTTGCATAGTTTATTCTGGTTAGAAAGGAATTTAAACAAATAAATTTAGTCTTGCTGTGGAATAACTATTTCTTTTTTAAGATTGGATAGAGCAGTATCACCGAGATTATTTGTATTATTCCCATTGTTATGAAAAGTGTTTCAAATGAGAAAGTTACAACAATGAGTCCGCCGATTATTATTGCAAGCCCGCTGAAGAATTGTGAGCCCCCATCAGCAAGCCCCCAGAGAAAGCCTGTTTGTTTCTTGTCTTTGTACTCTGAGTATAATGCATTCCACGTTGGGGTTGCAAGTGCAGCGGCAACACCTAATCCTATTTGTATTAATAATAATTTTAGCGGTGAATCAACTAACAAGTAAGCAAAGGTTAGGATTGCGTTTAATACATATCCGATGAAAACAAGTTTTCTTTTGTTTATTAGTTTGTCAGATATTTTTCCAACTATCACAATTAGGATTCCTGTTACTATTAGGTATGCTGCCCATGCAGAGGTAATGTTTAGTATGTCTCCACCAACCTTTTCAGTAAAAACAGCAAATAGAGGGCCAAGCATTCCTTCCCCAAAGAACCACGCAAGGTCAGCAAAAAGTAGTGCCTTTGATTTTCTGTTAAACATTACTCTATTATTGTGTTGTGGTTTTTAAGCTTGAGTTGTGAATCTTTGGCGCATTTATATATCTAGTTCCATTTTGGCCAGAAAAGCTTATTATCCGAGCTACAAGTAATTAAGTATGAAACTTGCTTCTTTGAATGGGGAGAAAATTGCAAAACTTAAGGAGAGATTTGAACTCATTAGAAAGCAGGGGCTTGGGCAGGTTAAGCGAAAAGCCGCAAGGATGGTTAATCGTGAGTCCCTTGCAAGAGAATTTTTTGCGAGAAAAGTTGCAATACCCTTTCTAAAAGAAACTCTTGGCAAGGGTTTTGTTTCAATGACTCTTCACGGCAGTGCTCAGCTTGGTGTGCGTAAAGCAACTTCTTTTAGTCCAATACAACTTGCCCGACAAAGCGACATTGATCTTTTGGTTGCGGTACCAGCCGGGCAGTTTAAGGATGTTGCCTCAAGAAAAAAACTTGCTCATGCTTGTGAGAGGCGATTATCAAGGGCGGGGGTGCCCTGTGAGGTTGAGTTTCTTGAGGTCGAGGATTTTTTAAAGCACCTTTGTGAACAAGTCACACTAGGAAAACCTTTTCAGGTATTATATGGAAAAGAGACCATATTAAACGCGGGTAAATATGTCCCTAACATGAGAATTGATTTAACTTCAATGTCGAGAATGCGAGTTGTATCAAGTAAGCAACGAAAATATTTTGCACGGGAGTATGAGAAATAATTAGTATCTTTTTTGCGTGTGCTTTGGCTTATTGAATCTCCCTTTACCAAAGTTCTTATTCTTGTTTTCGTTTCGTCCAAAGCTTGGTCTCTCTGATTTGTTTTCTCTTGGTGTAAATCCCCCGCCAAAGTGCCGACCTTCATGGTGTGGTTTTTGCCAAGTATTTCCTTCGTTTCTTTTAAATGGTGTTTGTCTTTGCCCCGCGCCCATGCCTGTGGTCTTGTTTTTTTCCGCAAAGTATGCCCTTCTCTCTTCAGGACTCCATGTCCTGCTTTTTTGGGAATCTCTTTTCTCACTAGTTGGTTTTGTCCCTTCTTTGTTCTCTTCGTGCTGTGCTATTAATTCTTTTTCTCTTTGTTCTTGTTTTTGAGTAACTGGTTCAGAAGCAATTTTTTCAATTTGTTTCTCTAGTTCCTTTAGTGTTTTTGTGGAAGTGTTTTCCCCATTAAAATAATCTTGTTTTAGTGCGATGCACAATTTTCCCGCGATTATTCTTGCAACTCTTCCTCTCTTAAACCTTGGAAGTTTTTGCATTAGGGGGTGATTAAATAAGTGTCCGTGCTTTGGGCTCTTTGCGTGTTTTCTCATGTGCGCAAATAGTGCTTTCTCTGCTCCGAGTACTTGTATTGTGGAAGCGGGCATAAAACATAATCTCTTCTTTGAGCCGGCGCTTGCGAGTAATTTTGCTCCAAGAACAGGGGTTGCTAGAACTGAGAAGTTTGGGAATTCTTCGCCCATTTCTTTCTCAATAAATTCCATTAATTTTTTCTTCTCGGATGCTATTCTCTCAGTGTTCTCTGTTAGTTGAGTAAATGCTTCCGCCGCTTCTCCGCTTGGCTGTCGCAATTTCCACTCGCTTGCGTTCTCGCTCATTAGGTTATTAATAGAATCAAGGTCTGATAGGAGTCTTACCGCTTTAATGATGTGAATTTCTTTGCCCGCAAATTTCTCGTTCATTTGTTCTTTTGTTTTTTTAAGGAGTTTTTTTCTTAGTTCTATTCTTGCATCCATATTTCTCACTTCAAAAATTAATTTTTAATTTATTTTCTCTTTTTTTTAGTGCTTATGCAAATTTTTTTTGCATTATCTCTGCTAGTTGTGTAATTTTTACTCTGTCTTGTTTTAATGTATCTCTTTCTCTTATAGTAACCGCATTATCTTTGAGTGTATCGTGGTCTATTGTGATGCAGTAAGGTACTCCTATTGCATCAAGGCGGGAGTATCTCTTTCCTATGCTTCCTGCTTCATCATAATATGTTCTAAATTCTTTTAGTGCTAAGAGAACTTCTTTTGCTTTCTGGGGCAAGCCGTCCTTTTTTATCAGCGGGAATACCCCAATTTTGATTGGAGCGATTTTGTTTGGAAGTGATAGGACGGTTCTTTGCGCATCAATATCTCTTCGTGAGAATGCCAAGTCAAGCAGGGCATAAAATGGTCTGTCTACACCAAACGCGATTTCTATTACATGCGGCACAATTACTTTTCCATCCTCCGTCCTCACTGTTAGATTTTGCTTTGAGAATTTTGCGTGTTGTGTCAAATCATATGTTGTCCTGTCATGTACCCCGCAGCATTCGGTCCATCCAAATGAATTCAATTGTATTTCTAAGTCCCACGCATCATCCGCATAGAATGCTTTTTCATCAGAGTGGTGCTGCCTGTAACGCATCTTTTCTTCAGGGATTCCTATTTCCTTAAACATTGTGTAAGCTAAAAGCAGTGACCAAGCATATGCTTGATTCTTCAACAATTTATTTTTTATGGCGCTTTCAAGGGAAATTTTTATTGGTTCCTTATTGGATTTTTGAAGTGCTTCAGTCCATAATGGAAGTATTTCTTGAGAGGATTCATTAAACAAATCAAAGTTTTGCTTTTGTTCCGGGCTGATAAATATTTGTGCTTCGGCTTGGACGAATTCTCTTTGCCTTAATAAGTGCTGTCTTGGAGAAATCTCGTTTCTAAATGCCTTTCCTATCTGGAATACTGTAAATGGCAGTTTTCCCCTAAAAAAATTAACGTAGTGTTTGAATGGAAGGTAGGTTGTTGTTGCGGTTTCGGGCCGGTTGTATGCGACAATATCTCTTCCAATAATTGTTTTCATCATTAAACTGTGTCTTAATATTTCTAAATTGAATCTTCCTTTACATGAGGGACAAGTAATTTCATGTTCTTTAATTGTGGCAATTAATTGTTCATCTTTAAAAGAGTCCGCTGCTATTGCAGTTTGTTCTTCAATTAACTTATCCGCCCTAAATGATGCTTTGCATTTTGAACAAATTATTACAGGATCATTAAACCCGTCCAAGTGTCCGCTTGCTTTCCAAACAATTTCCGGTGTTACTAGCGGAAACTCAACTTCAAAGAAACCATTTTGAGTGAATACTTGTCTTATTACATTCTCAAGATTATTCTTCATTGCTTTCCCAACTAATCCGTATGAGTAAAACCCCGCTATTGGAGTGTATAATTCTGGTTCCGGCCCATAAACAAAGTCCTTCTCCGCAAGGTATTTCGCAAGCTCTAGCTGGAAGTCCTTCTTTGCCTCTACTTTTGTGCTCATAATCAAACTGAATAGGAAAAGTAATATAAAGCATTTCTGGGCTTTCTTTAATGACAAGTCTAGTGAGATAAAATTGATTTAAACGTCGCCTCTGTGGCTCAGCTGGTAGAGCGACTGATTCGTAATCAGTAGGCCGCGGGTTCAAATCCCGCCAGAGGCTTTTCTTCTTTTAGATTTATTTTTATTAAACTAGTAAAGTTTATTAGCTGGGAATGACGTTTCTTATTTATGGGTAAACGTTCACTATTCTCAGAAAAATTATATCTTCCTGTAAGGGTAAGCACTGGGAGTAGTGGCCGGGCGATAACTGGAACAAAGGCTTTTGTTCCTCCGGGAGTAAGATTTTCTCCCGAGGTTGCAGAAAGGGTTGGGCGGTATAGGCAACAGATAAAAGATGCGAAAGTGAGAGAAAGTAGTTCTGATAAATGGGAATCTGAAATCGCGGCCATACAGGCTGCTGATGGGGAAAGAAAAAGGCTTGCGAACAAGTCAGAGTATTTTCTTAAGCCTCTAAACTGGAAAACGCGCTTGATTCGTAGAAGACTTATTGAGGCAGGGGTTCCTTTGGAGCTTCCAATGGCTCGCTTTAAGGGAAAGCTTGAACTTTTTGAGAGGGGGGGATTTAGAGGAATACCAGAACACCCTGCCGATTTTGATGCGTTTAAGGGACAAGTAATTTCGATTGTTTCAAAAATGCATAATGCGGGAGTGACACATAATCACCTTCATAGTCAAAATTTTGTGATTAATGATGCAGGAAAAGTAAAGTTGATTGATTTGGCGCGAGCTAAATTATACAAAACTCTTCCAAGAAATAAAAAAGAATTCTTTGAGAGGTATGCTAAAGATATATTTTTTACAGCACGTACTCTTGCCAATGCTGAACAGCAATATGTGTTCCCGCGACAATATGGTTTGCTTCATGAAAATCTTATTCTAAAGAACATGCAGGAGATTTTGAATTGCTCAAAAAATAATTTTGGTATTACAGCGCAGGAAATATACTCTGAATATGCTAGGCAGGATGTCGGCGGGATAAGACCGAAAAGAAAGAAAAGAATTCCAAAAAGGAATGGTGCTACTTTGAAGTAGTAACATTAAAAGTTATTATCTGGTCCCCTACTTGGGTTTGCTGTGTGAGGGGATTAATGTATCTCCATTTTAGGCTGCATCCTAGTGTGCTTATTGGTGTGTCAGCCGGGCGTGTATCATAAGTTGGGATAATGTTCATTAGTACAGGGTTTTCTGATTCAGGGGAACCTGTTGCGGCGAGGGTATCAATTGATGTTGTAGTCAGCATTATCCACCCTGTTCCAACTGGTCCCGCACATAGTGAGGGGGAAGTTGATTTTAGCGGATCAATACTAACTTCAATATTTTTTATCTCAACATTTCCTTTGTTCACTAATTTTATTTCTGTTGCAAGTACTTTTGGGATACAGCTTTTTGTGGTGCTTGAGCAGCTGAGCGTGAAATTAGTTGTTCCTCCAAATACAACCGAAGAGGTTTTTTCTTTTGTAACCTTCATCAAAAAGTCAAGCGGTGTTGGATTGCTTTTTAGCGAGTATGAGTTTATTTCTAGTTTTCCGTTGAACTCATCATTTAATCTTGCTGTTATTGGGGTGTCAATAAGTAATTTTATTTGTTTTGATTCATTCGGATCAAGTTTATCTACGGTGAATGTTGTTTTGTCTGATTCTGTTGCCTGATTAAATTTTATCCAGGATAGTGCCTCTGTACTTGCGCTGTCTGTTGTTGTAATGCGGAGCACTATGTGTTCCATTGGGAGTTTCTCAGTGTTCTTTAGTGTTATTGTTATTGGGGTTTGTTCTCCGGCGCTAAGGGAAGTGCTTGATGTAATTCCGCTGATGCTTAGTTTTGTTGCTAGTATTGATGGGAGCACGGTAATCATTTTTGATTTACTTTTTATGCTTGAACCGCTTATTACAAAGTAAAAGTTTGTGTCTTTGCTTGTAGTGTATTTTGATTTTACCGTGAGATTGAAATCAAATACTTTTGAGCTGTTTGTGCCAATTTCAATTGAATTATCCGGATTGTTTATTGTTACTTGGAGCGCATCATTTCTTGATAAAGTGATATCGGATATTTTTATTGACGGGCCTGAATTACTTACTTGTATTTGTCCTGTTATGGTTTGAGAATCATATATCTTGTCGGGTGATGTGAGGATATCAATTGTTGCGGTTAAGTCCTTAAGGAGAACTACTTGTATTGAGCTTGGCTCATTTGTTCCAATAGTGAATGCTTTTGTGGTTTGCTTATAATTATCTGCGCGTGCGGTTGCAATATATTCTCCGGGCCAAAGCGTGACATTAAATGTGCTTGAGCTTGTTTTTGGGATAACACTAATTGGTTTTCCTGTATTGTCTTTTAGTGTGAGTGTTCCGTTAATCTCAATTCCGCTTGAATCAGTAAGGCTAAGCGTAACGGCTTTTTGTGAGGTCCACCACATTAATCCTCCGCCAAGTGCAACTAATATTATTACAAGAAGTATTCCTACTTTTATGTACTTTCCCATATTTGCGGGCATTTCATAATTTAATCCGCCCCCATTGGGTGCGTAATCCCCGTCTCCCGGACCATAATTTGGTTCATTTCCCTGGTCAAACAAATAACTCACTCTTTTTGATGTTTTGCCATAGATAACTGGCAACGTAGCGCAAATAGCGTCTTCTATAATTAATGATTTATCTTTTATAAGGCTTTTGGGGTGCGGGGAAAAGAATTAAATTGCATCTAATTGTTAGTATTGTATGCGTATTACGTTTATTGGGTATAAGGATAATTCAATTAATTTCTTTTCTGAGCTTGGAAAAATCCTTTCAGCGAAAATCTCGGGTGTTGAGCTTGAGGAGAGGTTTGTTCCGTTTGCAGAGGATATTCCTATTGTAGCGCTTGAGGCGAGCGAGGATTCGGATTTTATTTTTGTTTATGCGCTTGTTGATGAGGCGGAAGAGGTTTTAGTAGTAAAACAAAAGCTTATTGATGTGGAGCTTGCAAAGAAAACAAGGATTTTAAAAATTATTGAGGAGGATTCGTTTGCAGGGCTTAACCAAGATGATTTATTTGACAAAAAGAATGAGCTTTCGCGCGAGTATGCCCAATTAATAGTCGATATTTTGTTTAACGAGCACGCATTTATGCCAAAAGAGAAAGAGTTCTACTAGAATTTTAGAATGGCGGACCAGCCCATTTGAGGAATTTTTCAAGCGGCTTAACCCAAATGAATTTGTAGACTGCTGTTAAATAAAATCTTTTTTCTTCGCGTGTTGCTTTTCTTCCCAGTTGTTCCTCCAGGTCCTCAATTGCACATTTTTTGAAGAATGCGCTCGCTTGTTTTTTTGTTGGTTTTAATCCAATTACCAAAGGGTATTTTTCAAGCCTCCATTTTAGTTGGCTTGTGCTCTGATTTGGGAATTTAATATTTTGCGCGGGGGCTTGATGAGTAATTTGTGTTTTTACGGCGGCTGCTTGGAGTTTTTCTGGTTTTGGCATTGTGCCTACAATTTTGCTAACCTCAATTTCGCCTCTTTGTCTGGTTTTTTGGGTGCTGAATAGATCAGGGTGTGCTAAAGCACGGCAGTTAATTTTTCTTCTTGAAGTATTAGGTGGAATTTATTCTCACTCCCCCTAGTTTTTGGTTTTTTTTATTTCGTTTTCAAGTTGTTCAACTAATTTATTCGCCTGTCTTAGTGCGAGGGCTTTCTCTTCAAGAAGTTTTTTAAGTGAATTAAGTTCTGCGCCGTATTTTTCTTTTACTCTTTGCTCTATCGCGATTTTTTTGTCCTCAATCTCAAGTACTTGTTTTGTGTATTCGCTGCGTGAGCGCATTGTTTCGTGTTCTATTTCAAGCGCAAGGTTCTTTGCAAAGTCTCTCTCTTTTTTTAATTCCTTTATTAGTTCAATCGCTTTTTTTGTGAATGCAGAGTGCATGCCCTCTATTTCCTCTACTCTTGATTTGAGGTGGACAAAACTGCCCTCAACGTAATTTATTTGAGCAAAGTGTGTCTTAAGGGATTTTTTTGTTTCATTAACTGTGTCATCAAGCTTTTTATCCATCTCATTTAATTCCACTTCTATCTCTGAAATACTTTTCTCAGATGCGGTTGTTCCAAAGAATGTTTTTCGTTTAAGTTCAATATTCTTTTGCTTTAATTCATTAAGTTCTTCTTCTCGCTGTGTGAGTGCTTCAAGAAGATTTTTTGCAGTGGAGCCTTTTTTTACAAAAGGGGTTTTTCTTGCAAGCAAAAAATTCTTTGCCTTATCAGCATTGTATCTCATTTTGAGCGCAATTGAAAGCAATTTTTGCTGTAAGGATGAATATAGGTCAGGGACTTCTGTTGTCTCAAGTTCATTTACTAGTTCTGTTCGGAGCTTTTTTTTCTGTTCCATTGAAATATTTGCTTCAAGTACGGTTAGTTCGCGCGCTATCTCAGAAAGCATTCCTTCAAGTTCGGGAGTATTTTTTTCAAGTAGTAATTTTAGTTCGCGGTTTATTTCACCAAGCTGTAAATAAATATCCTTTATTTTTTTGGTGCTTTGTTGGAGTTCAAAAACGAATCCCTGCCGGTTTAATTGCGCCCAATTCGTGCGCGCAATTGCATCATGCAGTGAGTTAATGTTTTGAATGCATAAATCAACTTTTTCTTCAAGCGCATGCATATGAGTCAGAATTATTATCCTCTTAAAGTATAAAAGCGTTGCTTTCGCTAAACAGCTTAAATCGGCTTATGGCGGGCATTTGCTTAATTTTTCCTAATTTTTACAAAAGATTTATTAGCGCATGCGGCGGTATTACTTAATGTTTTCGCAAAGTAATGGCTTATTGTTTAAAGAGTTATTAATTGACCCGCATAAGGTGCCAAAAGGGGGCAAGGTTCTTCTCTCGCATGCTCACTCTGACCATGTGAAGCTCTCAAAGAAAGCGGATTTCTTTGCGACACCCCAAACTATTGATCTTGTGAGGCAGAGGTTTGGGGATGCAAAGTTTGAGCCAATGCAGAAAAACAAAAAACACAAAATTGATGGATTTGAATTAGAACTTCTTGATAATGGGCACATATTGGGTTCCGCGCAGGCAAAGTTTTGTGCGGATGGAAAGGAATTTGTATTCACTAGTGATTTTCGTTTGCAAAATTCATTATTATTTGATGGAGCAAAACCACTTGGCGCTGATACGCTTGTACTTGAAACAACATTTGGTTCCCCTGAGTATATTTTTCCTAAGCAGGATGAAGTTGCAAAGAATTTGACAAGTTGGGTGGAGAAGAATTCAAAGAAGGGGCTTGTTCTTCTCTCAGGGTATTCGCTTGGAAAAGCGCAGGAGCTTACAAGAATAAGTAATGATGCGGGCGTAGTGCCGATAGTTCATGATTCTATATATGAATTAAATAAAATTTATGGTGTGCATGGAACAAAACTCGGTGAATCACTAAAACTTGACCATAACTTAAAGGACTCAAGTGTTCTAATTATGCCCCCGCAGTTAGTTGACCGCCACCTCTTCGCGACCCTTGAGCACTTTGATAAGCGAAAGATATTTTCTGCGCTCGCCACTGGGTGGAAGAACCGCGGAGCGTTTGATGCTACTTTTCCGTTAAGTAACCACGCTGATTACAATGATTTGCTTGAGTATGTGCGCCTCTCAAACCCAAAACTAATTCTCACTGACCATGGCTTCTGCGAGGAATTCGCAAGAAAACTCAATAAGCTCGGATACAATGCGAAACCACTAAAGCAGCACAAACAAAAAATGCTGGGGGAGTTTTGAGTGAAGAATGCGGGAGAGTTTAGGTTTGTGAATTCAATGAGGCTGAGTGCTACGAAACAGGGCGAGGTTTTTGATAAGCTTTTCTCAATATATGGTTCTCGGCGTGAAAATATTCTTGATAGGGGATTTTATTGGCATGCGCATAACGGGACAACTTTGTGTGTTTTAAAAGGAGAGAAGCTTGTTGGTGCAATTCACTATTTTATTCTCAAAGACCACATTTATGTTGCAGAGAATTGGGCGTTGCCTTCAAAAGAATTTTTAAAATTAAACGGAAAAACAATTGGAAGGGCGTTGCATGATGTTGTTGAGAAGGTTGCCAAGAAAAAAGGGGTGGAAGTTTTGGGTGCCCCAACAAGGTCGGGGCAAAGATTTAGCGAGAGGATTAATGGGTTAATGTCTTCAAAATTAAGAACTCCTGCCCAAAGAAAAGAGATGCTCACAAAATCAAAGTTAAAAACTCTTCCACGCTGAACTTTATTTTATTTATTTTCTAATGAAAAAGTTTATTCCAGCATCAAACAATTCATTTAACTTCTGAACTACTTTTGTTGTTCCAAATTGGGGATTCCACTTTTTCTCGTTTAATACATCTGAAACAACAAACGCGGACGCGATTCTCACTTTTCTTATTCTTGCAATCGTGAATAGCGCTGATGTTTCCATCTCGACTGTTTTTATTCCAAGCTTCTTGTAGTGCTTTATCTCTGCCTTAGTTTCCCTATAAGGTGCATCAATTGTCCATGTTGTGCCCGCCTCAAACGCAATGCCTTTGTTTTTTAGGGCTGTTCCGAATTTTGAGGTGAGCTGCTTGTTAGGGTATGCTAAGTCCCCGTGGGGGGCATAATGGTAACTTGTTCCTTCGTCACGAACGGCTTTGCTGCAGAGATATGTTCCAAACTTTTCAAGCCCTCCTGCAGTACCCATATTGATGAATTCCTTTCCGCCTAACGCAATCAATTCTTCTAACACTGTTGCTGCGTGAGGCGCGCCAATGCCTGTCATTCGCACGACCCCGAGGTTTTTGTATTGGTAAACGGTTACTGTATTATAAAGAACAATCTTTTTTGGTTTGTATTTTCGCTTAAAGCGGTTGAGAAGTTTTACTGAGTATATTAGAATATACTTGGATGGTTTTCTTTTATTCCACCTCTTTGAGATTTTGTCCCAACTAATGTAATCTTCTGGGCTAACTAGTGCCTTTTCCAAGTGCTTTCCTTCAAAGTTTGGGTAAGTCATACATAGGGTGTAATTAGTCAGGATTAAATTGGTTTTGGTTGTTGCTTTTGGTTTTAAAAATCCTTTTGGAGTTGTTTAGTTCATGGCACAGGTTGAGGTAACAAAGGAACTAATCGCAAGGGTTGCGAAGAATGCCCGCTTAAATCTTACTGACGCGGAGCTTGAGAAATTTGTTCCGCAAATAAAAGAAATTATTCTTGATTCTTTTAGCAAGCTTGATGAGGTTGATGCGAAAGAAGAGCCCTCTTTTCAGCCTGTTGCAATTTCAAATCGGATGAGAAAGGATGAAGTAAAAAAAAGTATTTCACAGGATGAGGCGCTGAAGAATGCTTCAACAAAGTTAAGGGAGAATGGTTATTTCAAAGGGCCGAAAGTCCTTTAAGTTTTGGGTGTTTCTATGGTTAAGCGAGAAGAAACAATTGCATTTTTTGTTGAGCAAGCGAAAGAAGATTTCTCGCTTGTAGAGAAGAATCTTGCGGGAGTTATTACTGAAATAAAAAATTCGAATGCAAAAAAATTAAATTACATAGAAGAATTTGATGCTGCGGATGTTCTCCGGCAGGTTGCGGAACTAAAAAAAGCAAAGTACAAAGGAAAATTATTTGGAGTCCCTGTTACGGTAAAGGACGCGATTTGTGTTAAAGGAGTTGAATCAAAAGCAGGTTCAAAAATTCTGCGCGGATACAAACCATTATTTGATGCGAATGTAATTGAGCGCGCAAGAGCTGAAGGGGCAATCATACTCGCAAAAACTACTCAGGATGAATTTGGGTTTGGAACATTTGCTACTCACACCGAGAAAGTCCCAAAGAATCCTTTTAATAATGAGCGTTCCTGCGGGGGTTCAAGCGGAGGGGCTGCAGGATTTACCGCATTTACAAAAAATTTTCATGTTGCGATAGGAGAGAGTACTGGGGGCTCAATTGCGTGTCCTGCTAGTTTTTGCGCTGGCGTTGGAATTACTCCGACTTATGGACTTGTTTCAAGGTATGGTTTGATTGATTATGCAAACTCATTAGACAAAATTGGCACAATTGGAAAAAACGTGGAGGATGCGGCGCTTTTGCTTGAAGTGATTGCGGGTTATGATGCGCGTGATTCCACTTCTCTTGATAATGGGTTTAAGCGGGATGAGGCGCCGATAAAAAGAATCGCACTGATAAAAGATTTTTTTGAGGGGTGCGATAGTGAAGTAAAGAAAGTTGTGCAGGACAAAATTAAGGAACTCAAAAAGTTTTATGAGGTTGAGGAGGTTTCTCTTCCGCTTAACGTGAAATATGCGCTTGCGGCGTATTATATTATTGCGACATGCGAGGCATCAACTAATCTTGCAAAGCTCTCCGGGCTAAGGTATGGTGTGCAGGGGAATGTTGAGGGGAAGCACTTTGATGATTATTTTTCAGAAATAAGAAGCAAAGAGTTCAGTGATGAGGCGAAGAGAAGAATCATACTTGGAACATTTGCTAGGATGAGCGGGTTTAGGGATGCGTATTATCTCAAAGCCATGAGGGTGCGCACAAAATTAATTAATGAATTTAATAATGCATTCAAGAGATATGATTTGCTTCTTAATCCCACAATGCCGACTGTTGCGCCAAAGTTTTCTGATATTGAAAAACTTACTCCCTTGCAGAACTTTGCGATGGATTTGTGTACAGTTCCAGCGAATCTTGCAGGGCTTCCTCACATTAGTGTTAATGCGGGTTTTGTTAACGGTCTCCCTGTTGGGATAATGGCTATCGCTGCGCATTTGCAGGAAAAAAGATTATACTCCTTCGCAAAGGTTGTGGAAGCATGAGTGATGATACCAAAGTTATGATTGGGCTTGAGATACACGCATACCTTGGAACAAAAAGTAAATTGTTTTGTTCGTGCGCAACAGAAGCAACATTACCTAACTCTGCTTGCTGCCCGATTTGTTTGGGCCACCCTGGAGCTAAACCCGTTCTTAATGAGGTTGCGGTGGAGCTTGGGACAAAAGTTGGCTTAGCACTTAATTGCACAATTAATAAGGATTTTTTCTTTTCAAGAAAAACTTATTTCTATCCTGATATGAGCTCAAATTATCAAATTACTCAATATGAAGTCCCGCTCGCGCAAAAAGGTGAATTAATTCTTCCGGGCGGAAAGAAAGTGAGGATAAGAAGAGCGCATTTGGAATGGGACCCTGCGGCACTAGTGCACCCAAGCGGGATGGGAAAGAGTTCTTATGTGTTGATTGATTATAACCGCTCGGGTCTCCCGTTAATTGAGATTGTTACGGAACCTGACCTCTCAACTCCCGCGGAGGCACGGGAGTTTATGAATATGCTTGAGAATATTTTGAATTATCTTAAAGTATTGAAGCCGGACACTACTTTGAAGGTTGATTGTAATATTTCAATTAATGGCGGAAATAGAACAGAGATAAAGAATGTTTCTGGGTTTGCTGCTGTTGAAAAAGCGCTGAGTTATGAGCTTGCGCGGCAGAAGCAGGAAGTAAAATCTGGGAAGAAGATTGAGCAGCATACGCGCGCATTTAATGCGGAGTTGGGAACAACTATTGAATTACGAAAAAAAGAAACTGAAGAGGATTATGGGTATATATTTGACCCTGATTTAGTGAAGGTTTCTCTTTCGGATGATTTTCTCATTAAGGCGAAGGCAGAGCTGCCTGAGTTACCGGAGCAAAAAGCGCAGAGATTGCAAAAACAATTCGGGCTTAATGAGTATGATGCAAGGGTTATTTGCTCGGATCTTATACTTGGGAAATTGTTTGATAGTATTGTAGCGAAGAAGGGGGATGCGGTTGTTACTGCACGGCTCTTAACACGAGAAGTACTTGCGGTTTTGAATCACGATTCGCTTTCATGGGCGGATATTGTTATTAAGCCAGAAGATTTGCTTGAGCTTGTTCTGCTTATTTTTATGGGAAAGGTTTCTGATAAGAACGCGAAACAATCCCTGATTAATTATATTAGCGGGGATAAATCAAGTCCGAAGAATTACTTGGAGAAGAACAATATGCTTATCTCCACAAGCGTTGATTTGGACTCAATTATAACTAAAGTAATTAATGCGAATAGAAAAGCTGTTGTGGATTATGCTGCAGGGAACGAAAAATCACTTAATTTCCTTGCG
>Ga0172370_10000041_pt1 | contig 148092 bp, 126 predicted proteins | sample LakKiv5m_FD_114538 | JGI IMG/M metagenome (GOLD analysis project Ga0172370, IMG submission 114538) | Freshwater microbial communities from Kabuno Bay, South-Kivu, Congo - kab_022012_11.5m | ecosystem: Environmental > Aquatic > Freshwater > Lake | place: Democratic Republic of the Congo...
GGTTCTCAGGAAAAACTCGAGCAATTTTACAAAAAATCACTCATCGAGATTAAAGAAGAATTCCGCACCCTGGTGAAAGATCAGCTGATGGAAGATGAAGTGCAGCAAAAAATTACCAAAGACCTCAAGGTAACTCCATCGGAAGTAAGGGCATATTTTAACTCGATTCCGCACGATAGTATACCTAAAATTGAAACGGAATACGAAATAGGGCAAATTGTGCGCGAACCTGCCATCAGCAAAGAAGAGCTTGAAGCCACACGCGAACGTATCAAAGGGCTTCGGGAACGCATTCTTAAGGGCGAAAGCATGAGCACGCTCGCCGTGCTGTATTCCGACGATCCCGGATCGGCCAAACGTGGTGGTGAAATTGGATTTATGGGCCGTGGCCAGCTTTATACTGAATATGAAGCCGCAGCATTTGGTCTTAAAAAGGGCGAAATTTCAGATATCATCAAAACCAAGGCAGGGTACCATATCATTCAGCTGATCGAACGTCGCGGCGAACAAATAAATACAAGGCATATACTGCTTATGCCCAAAATTTCGGATGCCGACGTGATAAAAGCCTCTAAACTCCTGGATAGCGTTGCCAGGCTGATTACAGAAAAGAAAATGACATTTGAAGAGGCAGCACTCAAATTTTCCGACGACCCCGGGAAAATAAACGGGGCCTCCATGGTTAATCCTGCCACCGGCAACACCCGTTTCGAGTCAGATCAACTTGATCCCAAGGTTTTCTTTGCCATTGATAAATTGCAACCAGGCCAGGTATCAAAACCCATTGCCATGATGAATGAGGAAGGTAAGCAAACGCTGAATCTTTACTATCTGAAATCACGCACCGAACCGCATCGTGCCAATCTGAAAGACGATTACAGCACCATTCAGGAATGGGCGCTCACAAAAAAGCGCAACGAAACCATTAACAAATGGATTACTGATAAAATTGCGAAAACCTATTTCAGGATCAGCGATGCCTATCAGGATTGCCATTTTCAGCATTCGTGGGAAGTTAAACAAAATTAGGAGATTTTGCTATGATTCATTATAAATCCGATGTTGAGGCAATTGATGCTTTTGTTGATAAATATAAAGTACTGAGAGCCGAAATTGGGAAAGTAATTGTTGGTCAGGACGAAGTAGTAAAATCAGTGCTGATTTGCATCTTCAGTCGAGGGCATGTGCTGCTTGTTGGGGTGCCCGGACTAGCAAAAACCCTGCTCGTGAATACCATATCGCGCTCTCTTGGTCTTTCCTATTCACGCATACAGTTTACACCCGATCTGATGCCCAGCGATATTCTGGGCACCGAAATACTGGACGAAAACCGCAAGTTCAGATTTTTACGCGGACCGGTTTTTGCCAATATCATTCTTGCCGACGAAATTAACCGTACACCGCCCAAAACGCAATCGGCGCTGCTCGAAGCCATGCAGGAAAAAGCAGTAACTGTGGCCGGTGAAAGTCATCGCCTTTCAGAACCGTTTTTTGTGCTTGCAACGCAAAATCCCATAGAGCAGGAGGGAACCTACCCGCTGCCTGAAGCACAGCTGGATCGCTTTATGTTTAATGTTTGGCTCGACTATCCAACCTTTGAACAGGAAATTGATGTTGTAAAAAATACCACTGCTGATCGTATTGCAGAGCCACAGGTTGTGCTTTCGGCAGAAGAAATTATTTATTTTCAGCAGCTTATCAGAAGAATTCCAGTCCCCGATAATGTGTACCAATATGCCGTTAAAGTGGCAGCCCAAACCCGTCCGGGGACACCAATGGCGCATGAATGGGCCAATAAATACCTGACATGGGGGGCAGGGCCCAGGGCCTCGCAATACCTAATCATCGGAGCCAAATGTCATGCCGCTATCCACGGAAAATATTCACCCGATATGGAAGATGTGCAGGCCGTCGCAACAAGTATATTGCGTCATAGAATTGTACGCAATTATAAGGCTGAGGCTGTTGGCGTTTCAGTTAAAAATATAGTAGACGAATTGCTCAAGCAGTAATAGGTACAAGCTGTAAGATATTGATGATTCAATAGAATACAGTGTAAATTTTATCCATTTAAGGCTGTTGTTTTTGGTGCTTCGAACCAATAAACCAATATTTTTACCGTTCATATTGCTTGTTGCACTGTTTTATGCAATTTGATGTTTAATATCTACTCCCTATCGAATGACTATACCTCAAATTAACCGTAAATTCTGGTTCATTGCTCCGGCAGTAATTATTGCTGTTGCAGCCATTGTGTATTATTTTTCGGGCAGCCGTCACAAAGGTCCTGAACTGATTTCAAAAGTAGAGTATGGTAATTTTGCCATCAATGTAACTACCACCGGCGAACTTGAAGCCAAAAACTCTGAGAATATCCCGGGTCCTGCCGGGTTACGTGAAGTTCGCATCTGGCAGGTTATGATCAGTGATATTATACCCGAAGGTACTCTGGTTGATTCTGGGCAGTATGTTGCAACCCTCGACCGCACCGAAATTACCAACCGCATGAAGGATCTTGAAAGTGAACTCGAGAAACTCGAATCGCAGTACATTAAAACAAAACTCGACACTTCAATGGATCTCAGGTCGGCCCGTGAGGAGCTTATCAATATGAAGTATGCACTTGAAGAAAAGCAAATTACTGTTGACCAATCGATTTATGAACCACCTGCAACACAACGACAGGCCAAAATCGATCTCGAAAAAGCCCAGCGTTCTTTTCAGCAAGCTCAAAAAAATTACCAGCTCAGGCTTGATAAAGCCAATGCCAATATGCAGGAAGTGTCAGCCTCCTACACACAGGCACAGCGTCGGCTCGAACAAATTCGTGAAGTGCTTGATGGCTTTACAGTGAAAGCACCTAAAGCCGGTATGCTCATATATAAACGCAATTGGGACGGGTCCAAAATGGGCATAGGGGCTACCATGAGCTCATGGGATAACGTTGTGGCCACCTTGCCAAATCTGAAGGAAATGATTTCCAAAACCTATGTGAATGAAATTGATATCAGTAAAATTAAGGTGAATCAGAAAGCTGAAATTAGTGTTGATGCATTTCCTGAACACAAATATACCGGTGTGGTTACCGAAGTGGCCAATATTGGTGAGCAGATGAAAAGCTCCAATGCCAAGGTTTTTGAAGTTAAAATTAAGGTAAACGAGTTTGACTCTATTCTGCGCCCTGCCATGACAACCAAAAATGTGATACTTACATCTGTAATTCCAAATGTAATGTACGTTCCCATCGAATGTGTGCATACTGCCGACAGCATCAGCTTCGTTTATATGGCTGGCGGATCAGTTAAGCAGCAGGTTAAAACCGGCGTATCTAACGAAAATCAGATCATTATTACCGTAGGATTGAAAAAAGGTGACCAAGTCTATTTGTCGCCTCCTGAAAACGCCTCCGAATGGCGTTTGCGAAAATTATAAACATATTTAGGTGGAACGCAAACTATATATTCTCACCATCGCGCTCGAAGCGGTATTTGCCAATCGGTTCAGGTCGATGCTTACTGCGTTGGGTATTATTTTTGGTGTGGCTGCCGTTATTGCAATGCTGGCAATTGGCAATGGGGCACGCCAGGAAATACTCGACCAGATGAAACTGGTAGGTGTAAATAATATTATTATTGTACCTAAAGTCCAAAAACAAAGTGCTGCAAAAGAGAATGGCGACGAAAAAGGTAAACAAGCCAGCAACGCTAACAGTTCCGGATTGTCACTCAGTGATGCGGAAAGTATTCAGCAAATTATCCCTTCTGTTGAATCCGTGAGCCCCGAAGTAGTTTATGAAACTACTGTAATTGCCGATGGCATAAGTACATACGGTAAGGTGAGTGGCGTAACTCCGGGTTTTTTCGATGTGTTTAACCTCTCGCTCGAAAGGGGCGAAATGTTTAACCTTGAGCAGCTTCGGTTTGGCAAAGCTGTTTGTATTCTGGGTTCAGGAATTAAAGCCAGGCTTTTTCCCAATACCGATGCTTTGGGCAAATATGTTAAATGTGGTAACGTATGGCTCAAGGTTACAGGTATTCTCGAAAACAGGGCTATTGCCGAAGGTATGTCCGAAAATATGGGAATCAGCGATTACAACAACCAGGTGTATGCTCCTATTCAAACCATATTGCTTCGATACCGTGATCGCTCGGTTATAACAACTTCTATGGTGCGCGGCGGAAATTCGGGAGTGGTAGTGATGGGCGACGCCATGATGTCGTTCAGTGGTGGTGATGGATCTGATGAAGATGCAAGCAATCAGGTTGACAAAATCGTTGTTAAAGTTAAAGAAACCAATATGATACCTCAAACCTCTGAAGTGATTCAGCGCATGCTGGCACGCCGGCATTCAGGGGTTGATGATTTTGAAATTAAAGTACCGGAACTCTTGCTGAAGCAGGAGCAGCGGACAAAAGATATTTTTAACATTGTTCTGGGAGCCATCGCCTCAATTTCGCTCATAGTTGGCGGTATAGGAATTATGAATATCATGCTGGCATCAGTGATGGAACGTACCAAGGAAATAGGCATTCGTATGGCTACCGGTGCAACACGGCGCGATGTGGTATTTCAGTTTCTGAGCGAAGCCACCATGATAAGTCTTTCGGGCGGAATCATAGGTGTATTTTTAGGACTTGCACTTGCTCGAATCATCACCGAGTTAACAGGCATTTTAACCATAGTTTCTCTGAGTTCTGTATTTATTTCATTCGGGGTTTCAGCAGCGGTAGGCATTTTATTTGGCTATATGCCTGCCCGTAAAGCGGCTTTGCAGGATCCGGTTACCTCGCTGCGGTATGAATAACCCAATATGAAAAAACCTAGCTTGTAATGAAAAATCTGATAGTTATACTTGTACTGCTGTCGCCTGTCTTTGCCTTTTCGCAGGCTGAAAGCCGCATGCTTACCCTTACACAGGTAATTGATATAGCCCAAAAACAATCGCCCGATGCACTGGCAGCCATGCACAGGTTCCGCAGCAGTTACTGGCAATACCGAAACTATAAGGCTGGACTGATGCCTATGCTTACACTCAATGCAACCATGCCAAGCCTAAGCAGATCACTAGAGAAGATAACCACTCAGGAAGGAGATTTTTTTTACGAACGCAATGTGGCTAATTATAGTTCAGGCCTTTCACTTACCAAAAACATAGGATTAACCGGAGGTCAGGTTTTTCTCAACTCATCATTGCAACGTATCGATTTGTTTGGCGATAGCACCATAACATCTTACCTCTCATCCCCGCTCAATATTGGAATCAGCCAGCCGATTTTCAGCTACAATCCCTATAAATGGCTCAAAAAAACCGAACCGCTTAAGTACAACGAAGCCGAACGCCGCTACCTCGAAGATGTTGAGAAAGTCGCCATTTCAGCAACCGACCTGTTTTTTAGCCTGCTCGATGCTCAGATGCGTTTGCGCATTCAGCAAACCAATATGGCCAATAACGATACCCTGTACCATATAGCCCGCGGTCGGTATAACATTGGAACCATTGCCGAAAACGAATTGCTACAGATCGAACTCAGCCTGCTCAATGCCAGATCGGCCGTTGAAAATGCCAACCTCGAAGTTGAAGTCAAAACCTTCGATCTCAAATCTTTTCTGCGCCTGGCCGACAATGAAATTGTCAGGCTGGTTTCGCCGCCTGCACCTCCGGCACAAACACCTGACCCCAAAGTGGCCATCAGCGAAGCACACGAAAACAGGGCCGATGCACTGGCATTCAGTCGCCGGCTTATCGAAGCCGAAAGCAATGTTAACAAAGCCAGAGCCGAAAACAGGTTCAATGCAAACCTGTTTGCTGTTTACGGATTATCGCAAACTTCAGATCAACTGGCCAATGTGTACCGCGATCCGAAAGCTGATCAAAGACTCGAACTGGGTATTCAGGTTCCAATTCTTGATTGGGGCCTCGCTAAAGGTAAAATCAAACTGGCTGAATCGGAACAGGATCTTCAGCAAACGGCTGTTCAACAGGATATTATCGACTTTGACCAGGAAATATTCCTGAAAGTGATGCAGTTTTCAATTCAACAAAACCAGCTTTTAATTGCAGCCAAAAGCGATACGGTAGCTCAAAAACGTTACGAAGTTACCAAACAGCGCTACCTGATTGGTAAAATTGGGATCACCGACCTTAATATTGCCCAAAACGAAAAAGACAATGCCAGGCAAGGTTACATTGCCGCCCTCCACGATTATTGGCGCAGTTATTACGAATTACGCAAGCTCACTTTGTATGATTTTGTCAACAATAAACGACTTACTTTCAACTTCGACGCCATTCCTGATGTGAACTGATTAAGCGTTCTCATTTCTTCTCCCTTTCTTTTGTTTGCGTAACTTTATTTATTACACATTCCTTTGACAGGATTTTATTCTTGCAGCCTGCAGTTGTTTTATATTGTATAGGTGTTAATTATGTGTTAATTTGGAATCATTCTAAATAATATGTCGTAAATTTGATTTGGTTGTAATTTTTAGAGATTATAACGGCAATTTACTCAATCTTCTTTTTTTATTTTCCGTCTGGCATACGCTTTTCAATCAACAAAATACAGGTTACATTATTAGATTCTCCCAAAGGTTTGAATTTAAATTTAATCAATATGATGTTAAAAAATGGCGCATCAGGCGACGATGTGCGTAAACTTCAGATCCGGCTCGGTATTATATCAACAGGCAATTTTGGACCCGTCACTGAAACAGGAGTAAAAGAATGGCAGAAAGGCAACAATCTGGACCCAACCGGTATTATTGACGATCATGCCTGGAATCTACTTTTTCCGCCATTAGGTGCTGAAAGTTCTTCACCTGTAGGTTTAGGCTTTAACATCGAAAAAATCAGAGGGTTGATTCCTGATGCAGTGCTGAATCAGATTCCGATGACAGCGCGGGCTTTTGGTATAACCAGCGGTTTACGACTGTCGCATTTTCTGGCACAGTGTGCTCATGAAAGCGGAAACTTTGTTGCCACCTTCGAAAATCTCAACTACGCATCCGGTCGCTTGCGCGAAGTGTTTCCTGCCTATTTTCCAGGCAATCTGAGCGATGCTTACGCACACAACCCTCAGAAGATTGGTTCAAGAGTTTATGGCAATCGCATGGGCAACGGCGATGAAGCCAGCGGCGAAGGTTATACTTACAGAGGCAGAGGGTACATACAACTTACCGGTAAAAATAACTATAAGAGTTTTGCAGCATTTATTGGAGCCGATACAGTATCAAATCCCGATTTGGTTGCAACCCGTTATCCTTTGGCTTCAGCAGCATTTTATTTTAGCTCCAACCGCATATGGCCGGTTTGTGACAAGGGAAGTACAGTAGAGGTGATAACTGCAGTTACCAAAATGATAAACAAGGGCTTACGGGGCCTCGACGACCGCATCAGGCGATTTAACGCCTTTTATTCAAAGCTTATGTAATCGTTTATAAAGCTGTTTAGCATGGATGCAGATAAAAGCAAACTCATAACTTCAATCAAACGTGCCACCATTCTTTCAGGTATTGGAATGGGTCTATTGCTGGGAATTATCATGGGATTGTCAACATCCGAAGTGGTTAAAACCATTTTTGGAGTACTCACTGCTTTGCTGGGCGCTTTTTTGGGTTTTGACCGACGGAGTTTTGCAGGAATGCAATCAGATGAGTATGAGAAAGAACAATACAACACACTTTATACTGCTCTGAGGGCTGGATGGTTTGGATTGGGAGTAGTTTTTGCCATATTACTTGGGATGTGGATACGCACCCACGAAATTTTAAATCTTTCACCAAAAAAAGCGGTTGAACGATGGACCGAGGCCGGGTTTCATCCCGATTATGCCCGCAAACTAGTGACATACCAAAAGTTTGCAATAAACCCGCAATCTGGCGAACTGGGAGCAGTTACCGAATTGCAGCGTGCTGCACAGGGTGCATTGTTTAGTGCCGCTGATCGTAAAACACTTTGTGGCTCAATTGATCCCGACAACTGGAACAACGATTGGCCTACCGCAAAAAAAGCAATGTTAGAGCTAAAAATTGAAGGTCTCAACCAGCTGGTTGGTTCCATAGAAGCAAATGTGCCGGATGAACTCAGATTCGATTTTCTCAGAAGCCTCAGAATTTTGGTTTGTGAGATGAATGACCACATAACAGATTTGTGCAGCCTGGGCAGCGACCTGGATAAATGGTATCAGGCTCCTGAAACTTCTGCTATAGCAGGTGAAATTGACAAACTTGGCCCAACTCAGCAGCACGCCATCATGGAAGTGCTTTCAAATATGGTTTGTCAGATTGAGAGGGAATAAACAATCTAACACTAAAAATAACCACGATTTATGAAGCGAAAATTACCTGCTGGAATTGGGTTTATATTGGGAATCCTTTTTATAAATCAGGGCTGGTCGCAAAGCGATATTGAGAGTGCCAGAACCTCGGTTGTAAAAATTGAGACCACGTTTACGGTTAAAGATAAAAACGGGAAATCCGAAACAAGGGCTGGTACAGCTACCGGTTTTTGCTGGCAGGATCCCATGTATGTGGTTACTGCCCTGCATGCAGTTGCCGGAGTTTCAGATATTAAAATTATTAAAAACGATGGTAGCTCAACAAAAGCCCGGGTTGAAAAGGTATTGCTTGAAGCCGATCTTGCCCTTTTACGGCTAACATCAAGTCTTGCCCTCAAGCCGTTGGCACTGGCTGAAGTAAGTCCGAATAGCGGTAAAAGCTATACCATCTGGGGCTTCCCGCATGCTGTATATAAAATCCAGGATAACGAAGTAAGGCTATCGCGAAGCCTTGAGGCGTGGCCAACTTTAAATGATATTATCAATGGTGATGTGCTAAAATATCAGCTCGAAAAGCAAAAATATCCTTCAACGCGCGCCAATATTCTCAAAATTGGGTCAACCATACAACCCGGACAGTCGGGTGCGCCGCTTTTTACCACTGACGGAAAGGTTGTAGGTGTTGCCGATGGCGGACTGCGCGGTGGTGCAGCATTGCTCAACTGGGGCATGCCGGCTGCCCGGTATGTTCCAAAACTTACTACCTCGGCCGACCCGATTCCCAATGTAGTATCGCTGCAATCGAGCCTTTACAGCACAAGCACGGCACTACCTTTAGGTGCTGGTGATGCTGATATTAGCGCCTATATCGAACAGGATGCCAGAGAAAACACGGTTGTTATGGGCAATACCTCTATAACCCGCACCTGGACTGCGGGTTTTGATGATATATTGGGCACCATGTCATATGCTGAAGCTAAAGAGCTAAGAGATATGGTTGCAGAATTTGGGCTCAATATGTCAGATACACAATACGATATTTACGAAGATTTTGAAACCGGTGCTACGGTTGCTATACCCAATGGCGAGAACTTTGATGTTAAGGATGGATGGTATTATACCTGTAACAGCACCAATGATTTATGCTATTACGTGCTACCATTTGATGGCGGCACTTTTGAAAAAGCAAGAGCACAGGCTATCAATTTTTTTACATCAAGTTTTCCGGATCAGAGCTGGAGTCCGATCGCTGATTCCCCTGATGAAATTTCAGAGAAACTGAGCGACGAAGAAGCTACCTACACTTTTTACCGCGCATCCAACGATGGCAGTGGAAATATAGTTGAGTTTACCATTGAAATTTATGGACAGGATATGCTCATTGCCTTCATGATTTATAATGCCAACAGACTTGAGAACAGTGCATATCTCAAAAATTTCTTCCACTTCTCGCTGGCGATGGAGCTGCGCGATTTTGCCAATTACGACGATGAATAAACAGCTTGCACAAATACTCGAAGGGACCGGTATCGGTCTGGTAGCCGGATTTGTAATCGGATATACCGGCTCTGAATGGATCAGACTGATATTGGTTTTTGCCTTGTTTGCTTTTGCCGGCGGATCCATCAAAGGGTTTTTGCAAATCGATTCCAATTCGCAACGATCTACCCTGATGGGAATAGCTACTTTTGTGGCAATACTTATCGGATTGTTTGCCAAAGGATACCATGTGTTTGATGAAGCACCGGCTAAAGCAGTTGCCCGTTGGGAGTTGGCAGGGTACTCACCTGTGCAGGCAAGAGCTATGGTACTCAAACAATGGGAAGCCGAGCAATTTAAAGAACCGATCCCTTCGGGTGAAATGAGTTCAATTTTCAGGTCGTTGTTTACTACTGGTAAGCAGGAACAACCCTCCGAAAGTCAGGTTGCTGAACCAGCTCAGGATACCGGCGATATGGGGTCTCCTGCTGATAATCTTCCGCAGGATTCTATTCCCGCTGAGGGCGATATGGGTAACTGATAGAATGAAACGAGATAGTTACTACTAATAAAGGTGAAATATCCGCTTTCAGAAAAGTATGTTTCCTTGTTGACGGAAGCATACTTTTTTGCATATATTTGTTGCACAAAACAGTATATAACTAAAAAATATAAATATGTCAGTCCTGGTAGGTAAAAAGGCTCCCCATTTCGAAGCCGATGCCGTGATCAATGGTGGTGAAATTGTTGAGAAGTTCTCGCTCAGTCAATTTATAGGTCGAAAACATGTGGTTTTCTTTTTTTATCCGCTCGACTTTACCTTTGTGTGCCCCACCGAAATTCTTGCTTTTCAGCACAAGCTGTCTGAATTTGAAAGCAGGAATGTAGCCGTAGTAGGCTGCTCTGTTGATTCTGCCTATTCACACTGGGCCTGGCTAAATACCGAGCTGTCGAAGGGCGGCATCAAAGGAGTAACATTTCCGCTCGTTTCTGATTTATCAAAAACCATTTCTGAAAATTACGATGTGCTCGCCGGCTCGTATGAATACGACGAAGAAGATGATAAAGTTGAGTTCGATGGTGAAGCTCTGGCTTACCGCGGTTTATTTTTGATTGATAAGCAAGGGATAGTGCGCCATCAGATTGTGAACGATCTGCCTCTCGGCCGAAGTGTTGACGAAGCCATCAGAATGGTGGATGCACTGCAGTTTTTCGAAGAAAACGGTGAAGTGTGTCCGGCTGACTGGCATAAAGGAGATAAAGGCCTTAAAGCTACCCAGGAAGGCATCGCTGATTATCTTTCATCGCAAAAGTAATCAGCTCAGCCTTCATTCTTCAGATTCAGTTGCTTTACATGAGCTTCCCTGAACCCTTGTTGGCTTGTAATTAAGTATTTATTCTGTTTTCTTGGCTTCATTCCAGTAGCCATCAAGCTCAGCCAGTGTCATATCGTGCATCGACCTCCCGGCGGCATTCACTTTTTCTTCAATAAAATTGAATCTGCGGATAAATTTCCTGTTGGTGCGTTCCAGCGCATCTTCAGGATTAACATTGATAAACCGGGCATAATTTATCAGCGCAAACAACAAATCGCCAAATTCATCTTCAATTTTTTCGGGTGTACCGTTCAGTTTTTCATACTGCAGTTCTCCCAATTCCTCCTGAACCTTATCCCAAACCTGACCTACATGGTCCCAATCAAAACCAACACCACGGGCTTTTTCCTGTATTCGGTAAGCTTTAACCATGGCAGGCAATGATTTTGGGACACCTCCCAGAACGGTTTTCGGACGATCAGACTTTTCACTTTTTTCAGTAAGTTTGATTTTTTCCCAGTTGTTTTTTACCGTTTCGGCATCGTTGGCTTCAACATCGCCATAAATATGAGGATGGCGGCGTACAAGCTTATCGCAGATGCCATTCAATACGTCTGTAATGTTGAAAGCCTGTTGTTCAGAGGCTATTTTCGAATAAAATACCATATGCAACATCAGGTCGCCGAGTTCTCCGCGAATACTATTCATATCCTTGTCGATTATAGCATCGCTTAATTCGTAAGTTTCCTCGATGGTTAGGTAACGAAGCGATTCAAGTGTTTGTGACTTGTCCCATGGGCAACCTGCCCTGAGTTCGTCCATGATGGTGAGCAAGCGCTCAAATGCCTTTAGTCTGGGATCCATATTGAATATTGCTGTAGTTTTTCAGTTTTTCCGGAGGTTGCGTCAGTGGGTTTGCAGAGCTTATGATATTTCTGAAGCAGCTATTTTCCGATACATTCAATTGTTTTACAGCAAATGCAAAAGTAAGCATTTATGCGGGAAAGGATTTTGTATTTTTGTCAGATACATGCTTCACTCATTGCATTACAACTGCTGATGAAATTCCCTCCTGTAAAATCTGACATTATGCGCAATCTGGCGGGAATTCTGTTGATATTGTTGTTTTTTCACCCTGATACGCAAGCGCAGCACAGGTTTCAGGCAGCAAATCTGCTGTTCGAACCTCGGGTAAATTATGGATTTCTGGCTGCTCATCATATTGAGATGCAGATTTATAACAGCCATTTTCTTTCTTTCGAATTTTCGCTGGCTACAGCAACCTATGGCAAAAGGCAATGGGAATCGTTGTACAATTATCCTGTTACCGGGGTAACCTATTGGAATGCTCAGCTGGGCAACAACCGCGATCTAGGACAAGCCAATGCGGTTTTCCCGTTTATCAGGTTTCCATGGTTAAAAACTGATCATCAGGAGATTAATTTCAGGTTAGGTGCAGGCCTTGCCTACCTTACCAAAAAGTTTGACAGGCTTGAGAATTATAAGTTTACAGCCATTGGTTCACATCTAAACGCAGCCATCAACCTTATGATAGAGTACCGCTGGAAACCGGTGCACTATTTACAGGTATCCGGGGGGATTCAGCTTATGCATTTTTCGAACGGATCGACCAAAACTCCCAACTACGGTTTGAATATTCCTGCATTGAGTGCCAGTGTTTCATTCAGGCTCAACAAGGAAAATCCGTATATCAGGAGACGCATACGGCCAAGTCTCACCATGTTTGAATTCGACAAAAGCGAAACAATCGAGATAAAAATCGGCACAACGTTTGCGGTAAAGGAAATAGGCGATTTAAACGGTGAGCGGTATCCGGTGTATACCGGATTTATCACTGCAATGCGCAATCTCAGCTATAAAAGCAAACTGGGACTGTGTTTCGATGTTTCGTGGGATGGATCGGATGCACTTCTGGTGCGAAAAACCAACCCGGAGCCCTACAAAAAATCTGAGCTTACCAAACCAGGCGTTGCCCTGGCCTACGAAATGGTATTGGCCAGGCTGTCATTTGCTTTTAACCTTGGATTCTATATGGGAGGAAAAGATAAAAGCGAAGGAATGAGTTACTATAAAATGGGACTTCACTACCTTATTACACCCCATATTTTTGCCAATCTGACCCTTAAAACACATTTTGCACGCGCCGATTTTGTTGGATTGGGAATTGGCTACCGTTTTAAATGGAAATATTATCTGAAGTGAACCGCAGCAATATGCAAACATGCCATCTCATCGAAAATATACCTGAGCATTCCGGCAATAACCGGATGTTTACCAGGACCAAAGTTGCCGGTGGTCTGTTGCTGTTTATGGTGTTATTTATTTCATGTCACCGCGATACAGCCGACGATTGCTTTACTCCGGTTGGGGCTACAATTACTGATACCAGATTGTGTGATTCGGTTTCGGTTGTTGAATTGTACGACAATGTTGATCTTGTGTTGGTAGCCGGTAATTCAGCCTCGTTAAGTGTTGAATGTGGCAAAAATATTATTGATCAGATTACCACAAAATGCGATAACGGAGTCCTTACCATCCGCAATGAAAATACTTGTAACTGGGTGAGAAGTTTCAACCGCCGCATTACTGTTTATGCTACTTTGCCATTTCTGAACGAAATCAGGTACGAGAGTTCGGGAGATGTTTCAACTCAGGGCCAGCTGAATGCCGACTCACTCCGGTTGAATATCTGGGGCGGAGCCGGCTCCTTTGTGCTCGATCTAAAGGTTACAAAGCTTAAATTGGCAATGCATTATGGTACAGCCGATGTAACAGTGAGTGGTCAATCATTGATAACTACCATATTTGCCAATAGTTTCGGGCCATTTTATTGCCAGAATTTGCTCTCACATATTGTTTATATCCGCAATAGCGGCTCCAACGACTGTTATGTGAATGCCCGCGATATTCTTGAAACTGAAATTGCTTCGGTCGGCAATATTTATTACAGGGGCAATCCCTACGAAATTAAAACCAATATTACCGGCAACGGTAAACTTATAAAAATGGAATAAAAAAGCGCCACTTTCTGCTGTTAAAGGAGTAAGCGACGCTTAAGTAAACGAAAAATTAAGGTTATTACCTTCCTATTTAAGCAAAATCAATAAGCCCTTGCAAAAACCACCCTGCGGGTTGATGGCTTGCCAGTAAGAATGCATTTACCTGCTTCGGGTTTGCTGTCGAAGGAAATCAGGCGGATGGTTGCCTTGGTTTTATCTTTAATTTCCTGTTCAGTTTCTGGTGTGCCATCCCAGTGTGCCAGCACAAAGCCACCTTTATTATCGAGCAAATCAACAAATTCATCCCAGGTATCGGCGGTTGAAGTCATATTTTCGCGGAAATTAAGTGCTTTCTGATAGAGGTTTTCCTGAATGTTCTGCAGAAGATGTTCAATCTTGGTTTCGATATCGGCCAGCTGGTAAGATGCTTTCTCAAGCGTATCGCGGCGCGAAACTTCAACGGTACCGTTTTCGAGGTCGCGCGGGCCAATGGCCAGCCTTACCGGAACTCCTTTAAATTCATATTCATTAAACTTCCAGCCTGGTTTGTAGGTGTCGCGGTTGTCATATTTAACCGAGATGCCTTTTGCTTTAAGATTCGTTACAATTTCACCAACTTTTTCGTTGATGGCTTGCAATTGCTCATCAGTTTTGTAAATCGGAATTATCACTACCTGAGTAGGTGCAAGTTTTGGAGGGAGTACCAATCCATTGTCGTCGGAATGCGCCATGATTAGCGCGCCCATCAGCCTGGTTGAAACGCCCCATGAAGTAGCCCATACATATTCAAGTTTGTTTTCCTTGCTCAAAAACTGAACTTCAAAGGCCTTGGCAAAGTTCTGACCCAGAAAATGTGATGTACCAGCCTGAAGTGCTTTGCCATCCTGCATCAATGCCTCGATGCAATATGTTTCAACAGCACCAGCAAAGCGTTCATTGGGCGATTTAACTCCCTTCAAAACGGGCAAAGCCATAAAATTCTCTGCAAAATCGGCATAAACGCCTAACATTCGCTCAGTTTCTTCAATAGCTTCTTCGGCAGTGGCATGTGCGGTATGGCCTTCCTGCCACAGAAATTCAGCTGTTCGCAGAAAAAGCCTGGTGCGCATTTCCCAGCGAACCACATTGGCCCATTGGTTAATGAGCAGTGGGAGGTCGCGGTACGACTGAATCCAATTGCGATAGGTATCCCAGATAATGGTTTCGGATGTTGGGCGCACAATCAGCTCTTCCTCAAGCTTCGCACTTTCGTCAACAACCACGCCCTTTCCGTCAGGATCATTTTTTAATCGGTAATGAGTAACTACCGCACACTCTTTGGCAAAGCCTTCAACATGGCTGGCTTCTTTGCTGAAAAAAGATTTGGGAATAAAAATCGGAAAGTAAGCATTTACATGCCCGGTATCTTTAAACATTTTGTCGAGTGCAGCCTGCATTTTTTCCCAGATGGCATACCCCGAAGGCTTAATCACCATGCAGCCTCTTACTGCTGAATTTTCAGCCAGATCAGCTTTAATAACCAGATCATTGTACCATTGCGAATAATTCTCAGCACGTGAAGGAAAATCTTTTGCCATTGTTTAATTGTGGTATAGTATTTGTTAATTTTCAGGTGTGAAACAGATCACCGCCTAAGAGCGTGACAAAATTAATAAAATTACCGAAGCCTGAGTTAAACCAGTGTAACCGGCTTCAGAATACCGAAAAAACAAGGGAGGACCGATTATGAAAACCTTACTGACTTTAACAGCAGCAACAGCCTTGCTTCTGGCGTCCTGCACCACGCAGTACCAAACCAGGGCTTCATACGACGATGTTTATTATTCGCCCAAGGATGCACCTGCGGTTGTTCAAAATCAGCCGAATACTCCTCCCGCGGAGCAAACCGATAATAATTCCTATCAGAATTATGATAATCAGAATGATCAGAGCAGTACAGCCGGGCAGGTGTATGCAAGCGATAACGGCAACTCTGCTGATAACTATTATTCTGATGGTGAAACGGCTTATGTTGAAAGCGATCAGTATACCGACCCCTCGGGAGGTAATACTTACGTAACCAACAACTACTATGATTCTGACGATTATTATGATTATGCGTATGCCGCCCGAATCCGCAGATTTCACTCCAATGTTTACTATAACAGTTACTACTCACCTTACTATACCAATCTTTACTGGTACGATTATGACCCATGGAGCTGGGGAACCAGCATTTATATGGGATACAACTGGTGGTATCCCAGCTGGTCTAATATGTATTTCGGATGGAACTTCGGATATCCATACAGCTACTCTTACTGGGATTATAACCCTTATTCCTATTGGGGCTGGGGTGGTTCACCCTATTATTCCTATTGGTCGGGATACAATTCAGGTTATTACAACGGATATTGGAACGGTTATTATGATGGTGGCGGATACTATTACAACAGCCACGATTACAATTCATACTATTACGGGCATCGCGAAAGCGGAATCAGAGGTGGTAGCAACGGATCAGGTAGAATGGGAAATTCGGGCCGGAGTTCTACTTTTGGTGAGCGTTACGAAAAGGCCATTGCCAGTGGCCGGAGTTCGAATTTAGGAGCCGGTACTACCGGTCGTGCTAGCGGTACTCGTGGGGTTCAGACTACAGGGCGCGATATTCAGCCCAATGCATCAGGCCGCACTGTACAGGGTTCCGAAACCAGAGGAACAGCCACTTCGGGTCGGCAGGAGCAAACCAAAACAGTTGACCGCTGGACCGATTCGAACAGCCGCACCGCTGAACCAGCAACAGTTAGCCGTGGAACAGATTCAGATACCCGCGGAGTACAGCCCGGTGTCCGCAGCGAGCAGGGCTCAGAAGGTCGTCAGACTCAGAGTCAATCAGATGTTTCGCGTTTCAGTACACCTGCTGGTCCGGATCAGCAGCCCCAAAGGCGGGTTCAGCAGCAATCAGATCCCACACAAAGGAATCAGGTTCCTCAAAGGCAGGTATATACCCGTCCTGAAACCAGGCAGCCGGTAAGGCAGCAACAGGATGCTCAGGGTACAAGGGCTCCGCAGTCGTATACAGCGCCTAACTACAGCAAACCTAAACCAAGCAACGAGTACACAACTCCGCGCTACCGCAACATCCGCGAAAGCCAGCCAACTCAAAGTCAGCAACGTTCTGAACAGCAATATCGTCAGGAGCAGTCGCCTTCGCAAAGCACACCACAGCAGCGATACAGCAGCCCGGGTTACCAGCGGCAGTCGAGAGAATCGTCGCCTCAGCAAACCCAGCCCCAGCGGTATTCAGCGCCTTCAACACCTTCGCGTTCCAACGAGGGCCGAAGCACCTACAGCGCTCCCTCCCGTTCGAGCGAAAGCCGAAGTACCTATAGCGCTCCATCACGTTCTTCATCATCCGGAAGTAGTTATTCTGCTCCGTCAAGTTCATCTTCTTCCTCGTCGGGCGGAGGATATTCATCCGGCAGCAGCCGTTCATCTTCAGGCAACAGCCGCAGGTAAACGACACCTAGATTTTAAAATAACAAACTAAAATTTGCCTACTATGAAAAAGCTGGGTTTTATCTTAATACTGGCGCTTACCACCGTATACCAGGGATTCGCCCAAAATGAAGTGGATGCATTGCGTTATTCACGACTCAATTATCTTGGAAGTGCTCGTTTTGTTGCAATGGGTGGCGCTTTTGGTGCGCTGGGCGCCGATTTCTCGGCCCTTAGCCAGAACCCTGCAGGCATCGGCTTATACAAGAGCTCCGAAATTCATTTTACTCCATCCATTGCCGTTGGAACCACCGAAGCTTCCTACAATGGCCGTTACCGCGATGATTACAGGTACGCATTCAATCTTGCCAGTGCCGGAATTGTTATGGCCAGCCGCACTTCGCAGAATCAGGATAATTTATGGAAAAACGTGCAATTTGGTTTTGGAGTAAACCGCATGGCCAATTTTAATAACCGTATCCTTATTGAGGGTAATAACAGTTCGTCGTCGTTCCTCACACCTTACCGTGATAATGCGCAGGGAATAGCTCCAAATGATTTGGGATCATACGATACCGGACTTGCCTATGATGCTGATTTGCTCTTTTTGCGCGATGCTAATGATTCGGCAAATTGGAATTATCAGATCGACCTGCCGTATGGCGGAGTTAACCAGCGCAAAAGCATTGAAACCCGGGGTTCGCTTAACGAAATGGTTTTTACAGTAGGTGGCAATTACGCCGATAAATTGTATCTGGGTGCTACCATCGGAGTGCCTTACATTAACTATTCCGAAACCTCAACATTCACCGAAACGGATGATGAAGGAAACAGCGATTACTTCAAATCATTTACCCGTACCGATAACCTTGAAACATCGGGCACCGGAATCAATTTTAAATTCGGTATTATTTACCGCGTAACCGACTGGCTGAGGCTTGGCGGAGCCGTTCACACACCCACCTTTTACTCAGGCATGAGTGATAACTGGAATGCAACCATTAAATCTTATTTTGACAACGGAAGCTCAATGACTGCAAGGTCGCCCGAGGGGTTTTACGAATACGAACTTACTACACCAATGCGGGCGATGGGAAATATTGGAATTATCGTTGGTAAATCCGGGGTTATCAGCGCCGATTATGAATTTGTGGATTATTCCACATCAAGGCTGAGGGCTCCGGATTATGACTTTTACAACGAAAATGAAACCATTCGTACCTCTTACCTTACAGCCAACAATTTCAGGGTGGGCACCGAATGGCGTTATGGTATATTAAACTTCAGAGGTGGTTATGCTTACTCGGCCAATCCTTACCGCTATGGCAGCAGTGCAGCCAATCAAACCTATTCACTCGGCCTGGGATTCCGCGATAAGAACTTCTTTCTTGATCTGGCCTGGGCGCATTCTAGTATGAATGAAGAATATTACCTCTATTCATCAAATTATGTTGATCCGGTGAATCTTAAGATGAAGAATACTACTTTTCTGATGACCATTGGAATAAAATATTAAGAAACTACGTTTTCTCTCATTACTCCTGTTTTTGATGTTTACATGAGCGGCCCATTCGGCCGCTCTTTTTTCATGGTAGTCCCGAAAGAGCAGCTTTTGCTTTTTGCCTGATGCCAGCCCGGTATTCAGTAAAATCGAGATTAAGGCATTTGCGATAGTAGAACTTTGCTTTTTCTGTTTGGTTTTCACGGGCAAAAATGTTACCCAGCTGCAAAGCAGCATTGGCAGCAAAATATCTTTTCAAGTGCTCCCCTCTGGCCAGGGTAAGCTGATAATAATGTATAGCATCTCCGGTTTTACCCAGCATGTGGTAAATCCTGCCCATACGGTATGCATATTCAGTTTTATTCTCAACGCTGCCCGTTGCAGTGAGTGGGTTTTGTAAAAGGAGGTCTCTTGCACGGGTGTAATATCCTCCATCAAAAAGCAACCGGGCTTTAAGCAATGTAACATCTGGCATTTTGCCTGATTCAGCTTCATCCAGGGCCGATTTATCCGCATCAAGTTCAGCGGCTCCATTCAGCTTTACTCTTTGCATATACATTGTATATCCCTCGGGGTTGCCATTAAGTAATTCAATCCATGCAAGATGCTGCCAGGCAGCTTTTATGAAGTTTTTACCTCTGAAAGAGGCTGTAAAGCGCAAAAAACTTACCCTTGCGTCGCCATCCAGCAGATTAAGCATGGCCAGGCCTTTCAGATATTCGAGATAATGAAAAGGGAAGCGATTTTGGTCGTTTCTAAGCCCATTTAGTAAAGATAAAGCTTGTTCGTTTCTTCCGTTGTGAAGATAAAATGCCGAAGCTGCATAAACGAGCAAAGGGTTTGAATGAATTTCATCAGTATTCTCAGGGCTTGTAAGCAGCGACTCAAGATAGCGGGTATCGTCGTCGTTGTTTGAAAAATTAAAAGTAATGAAGCTGAGCAGAAACAGGCTTTCAGTTTTCAGAAAAGGAGTTTCCACCACTGTTCCGGGGTTTTTTAGCACCATTTGCAGTTCAGTAATGCCTTGTTTTACACTGCCCTGATAGGCAAAGGTCCGGGCAAGCCACTTATAATTGTCGGGGATAGAACCAATTAACACATGCATAAGGGCTAGTGCTGCCTGGTTAGGTAAAAAGGCCGGGTACTTATCCCCGTTATCATTCAGCAGCCGGTAGGCCCGGTTTAAATCGAGGGCAGCATTGGTATATTCGCCAAATTTCAACCGGGCAAAAGCCAGTTGCATATATACCTGAGCTTTGGTATATGCATTCCATGGTGAATTGCCAGAGGTGGCGCGACTGCTGAAGTTGCGCGCTGTAACGATGTAATTATCGTACACCTGCTGTTCTTCACTTATAATTGTTTTGAGAAAATCGCGGTAGCTGACCAGGTAAGCGGGAATGAGGGCGTTTTTATTTTCGGCGGTAGCTTGAGTAAGTAAAATTTCAGCTTCGCTGAACTGAAGTGCGAGAATGGCTGAATATGCTTGGCTGCAGGTTGCAGTTATTTCACTGCCTGCTCCCATAAGAAATGGCGATTTGAGGCTGCATGCCACTATAAGCAAAAGCTTGAACAGGGGTTTCATGACTGAAAAGTAAAACAAAAAGGGGAAAGTTTTACTTTCCCCTTTCTAATTCATCAATCAATTGTTAGTTGGCCCTCGAAGCAAGTCCGTTGTCAACCAAAATACGGCCACAATATTCGCAAACAATAATTTTTTTATGCATCCTGATATCCAGCTGACGCTGAGGGGGAATAGCGCTGAAGCATCCTCCGCAGGCATCGCGCTCAACGGTTACCACAGCCAGACCATTGCGCGCATTTTTGCGTATGCGTTTGTAGGCGGTAAGCAAACGCTCTTCGATGTAGCGCTGAAATTCATCTGATTTATTGAGCAGGGTTTGCTCTTCTTTTTCGGTCTCACTTACGATATCAGATAATTCACTTTTTTTAATCTCGAGGTCGTTTTTGCGTTCCTCAAGCACTTTTTGTGAAGCTGAGATTTCATCGTTTTTCAGATTAAGGCTATTTGAAAATTCCTTGATTCTTTTCTCGGCAAGTGCGATTTCGAGGTTCTGGAATTCAATTTCTTTTGACAATGAATCGTATTCACGGTTATTTCTCACATTCATTTGCTGTTCTTCATAGCGTTTGATTTGTGAGTGGCTTTCCTTAATCTGAAGTTCTTTTTCCTTAATCTGACCTTTCAGGCTTTCAATTTCCTGAATATAATTGTCAATTCGGGTTTCGAGGCCGGCAATATCGTCTTCAAGGTCTTCAACTTCAAGCGGAAGTTCGCCGCGAATGATCCTAATCTTATCAATTTGTGAATCAATCTGTTGAAGGCTATATAAGGCAGCCAGCTTCTTCTCAATAGAAATTTCTGTTTCATCACCATCGGTGTGCGCAAGGGAAACATGCGCAGAAATTACACTTTTTTCTTCTGAGTTTTGTACCTGAGTATTTTCATCTTCAGGTGCGCCGTTTGCCTTAGATGGTGCTTTTGCCATGTTATTTTGAGTTTAATTTATTAAATTACAGATAGTTAACCGGATTGGTGTTGATTGCAGAAATTTGGAGTGCAAAGGTAGGAAATTTTTCTTTAACAATCTGAACCAATAATTGTTTGGTAAATTGTTCTGTTTCAAAATGCCCTGCTTCAACCAGTAAAATTTTGCCATCGGCCATAAAATAATCGTGGTATTTTAGTTCGCCGGTAACAAATACCTGAGCACCTGAATGTATGGCGTCGCGAATCAGAAAATTACCCGATCCGCCACAAACTGCAACTTTTTGAACTTCTTTACCTGTAAATGGTGAACATTTGATGGCCGGTACTTTAAGAATTGCCTTCAACAATTCGATAAAACCTGCTTCCATCATATTGGTTTTTAACTGCCCGGTCATGCCAGCTCCGCTGATAGCAGGCTTGTTGTTGAGCGTGTATGAATCCCATGCTACTTCTTCATAAGGGTGGGCTTTTAACATGGCTGCAATTACTGCTTTCTCGCGCCAGGCGGGCACTACCGTTTCTATTCTCAGTTCAGAATCGGTATGTAGTTTTCCTTGGGAGCCGGAATAAGGATTTGATCCACTGAGTGGCCTGAAACTGCCCTCACCTTCCACGGTAAAACTGCAACTATCGTAGTTGCCGATATGCCCCGCACCAGTTTCAAACATGGCCTGCTTTACCTGTTGAGCATGACTCAAAGGCACAAAAACAACCAGTTTGCGCAACTGCCCATCCATTGGACTCAGAATTTGCTGATTTTGAAGGCCAAGCATTTCACACAATTTCGCATTTACACCGGCTGCACTATTGTCTAAATTGGTGTGAGCCGAGTAAATTGCGATGTCGTTTTTAATGGCTTTTATCAGGCATCGCTCCACATCGCTACCACCGGTTATTTTTTTCAGTGGTTTAAAAAGTATCGGGTGGTGGGCCAGAATCAGGTTAAAGCCCAATGCAACGGCTTCGTCAATTACTCCCTCAGTTACATCAAGCGTTACAAGTGCTCCGGTAACTTCTGACGAAGCATTTCCGGTGAGCAGACCGGCATTGTCGTACGATTCCTGCAGCGACAACGGCGCAATCGCTTCAATACAATCAATAATCTGTGAAATCAACATGCATTTGTGCGGTTGGAAGGTCAAAGCTAATAAAAAAAAGGGATGTTATCATATTTAAACCGGTAATTCATAAAATGAGAGTAAAATTGGCTTTGTATTCAAATACTTCCGGGTTAAGATTTTCTTAAAAATTTGCATTAAAGCAATGGGGATATTGGCTTTTTAAAGAATATTAATAAATTTATGCCGTGGAATTTTTTCGGATCTTTTTACTTCCTTTTGCACTGGTTTATGGTTTAATTACAGGGTTGCGCAATCTGCTCTTCGACCTGCATATTTTACCCTCGGAGAGATTTGGTTTGCCTGTTATTTCAGTTGGAAATCTTTCGGCAGGAGGAACCGGCAAAACACCGCATGTTGAATACCTTATCAGATTACTTTCCGATACCTATCAGGTTACAACGTTGAGCAGGGGATATGGGCGTAAAACGAGGGGTTTCAGGCTTGCCGGAGCTACAGATTCAGCAGATACACTGGGCGACGAACCCATGCAGTATTTTACTAAATTCAAAAATATTTCTGTATGTGTTGACGAAAACCGGCGGCATGGAATTAAAAACCTGCAGTGTCTTAAACATCCGGTAAAGGTTGTTTTGCTCGACGATGCATTTCAACACCGGTATGTAAAGGCGGGAATATCGGTATTACTTACCGATTATCATCATCTTTATAGCCAGGATTATCTTTTACCGGTTGGACGACTACGCGAATCAAAATCGGGGAGGCGCAGGGCCGATATTATTATAGTTACGAAAACGCCTAACGTATTGTCGCCCATTGTAAAGCGAAATATTCTTGCCGAGTTAAAGCCGTATCCGCATCAAAAAGTTTACTTTTCATTTATCCGCTATAGCGAATTAACAGCCTTGTGGGGTAAACCCTGCCAGGTGAAATCTGGTAAAAAATTCAATACGATTTTACTTTTTGCTGGTATTGCAAATATTTACCCTTTGCAGGACTATCTGCGCAATGAGTGCAACGAACTGGTAATTATGCAATTTGACGATCATCACAAATATACTGAAGAGGATTTGCACCGAATCAAGCAGAATTTTGCCGATATTTACAGCCGAAATAAATTGCTGGTGACCACTGAGAAAGATGCTATGCGGTTGCTCACACCTGGGCTTAAAGAATTAGCCAAACAATTGCCGGTTCACTACTTGCCTATGGAGATTGATTTTCACAAGGAGGATAAAGAAGCGTTTGACGAACAAATACTATCGTATGTTAAAAGAATTAAATGAAAGTGTAGCGTATATCCGTCATCATGTTACATCTGTTCCTGAAGCAGGAATAATCCTGGGCACAGGCCTCGGGGGACTCACGCGTGAAATTCAGATTGAAAAGGAACTGCCTTATTCAGATATTCCCAATTTTCCGGTCTCAACTGTTGAAGGGCACAAAGGCCAGCTTATTTTTGGAAAACTTGGCGGAAAGAACATTGTAGCTATGCAAGGCCGGTTTCACTATTATGAAGGCTGGTCGATGAAGGAAATTGTATTTCCGGTGCGTGTTATGAAGATGCTGGGGGTTAAAGTGCTTTTTGTTTCTAATGCAAGTGGCGGGCTTAACCCCGGCTTTGAGGTTGGTGATATTATGTTTATAACCGATCATATCAACCTGATGGGTACCAATCCGCTGATTGGTAAGAATGATGATTCAGTGGGTCCGCGCTTTCCTGATATGAGCGAAGCTTACGACAGGGCTATCCTCGATAAAGCCAGTGCCATTGCCAGCCGCGAAAGTATTCCTTTCCGCACGGGTGTTTACGCCGCTGTTACCGGACCTACTTTTGAAACTCCGGCCGAATACAGATACATACATACCATTGGTGCCGATGCGGTTGGAATGTCAACCGTTCCGGAAGTTATCGCTGCCCGGCATATGAACCTGCCGGTATTTGCTGTATCTGTTATTTCAGATCTCGGAGTTCCTGGTAAAATTGTTGAGGTTTCGCACAAGATAGTGATTGATGCTGCCAGTAAGGCTGAGCCCCGGATGACCCTAATCATTATAAAACTGCTCGAAGCACTGTCAGTACAATAGTATTTTATTTGTCATTGGTTGATTTTCATTGCCTGACTGCGATTTTGAAACGGCTTGCTGTTTTGACTTCGGATGCTTGTATATCAGGCAGATCCATAAAGGTCAAAGGTGGCTGAAATAGGACTCAGGAAACTGTTGGACAAATAAATTGTACATTTGTTATTTAAACCCGGCATTTTGAAAATATATTTTGCTTCAGATTTTCATCTTGGAATCCCTGATCACGCCTCGAGTCTGAAGCGTGAAAAGTTGCTCGTTAAATGGTTGGATGAAGTTTGCACCGATGCATCGGAAATTTACCTGATGGGCGATGTTTTTGATTTCTGGTTTGAATATACAACAGCTGTGCCTAAAGGATTTGTAAGGCTTTTTGGTAAGTTGGCCGAAATCACAGATAGGGGAACACCGGTGCATATTTTCAGAGGGAATCACGATATCTGGGCCTTTAACTATTTTGCCATAGAAATGGGCGTTCAACTGCATCGCGAGCCTGTTATCAAAGATTGGAACGGGCAGCGTTTTTTTCTGGCGCACGGCGATGGGCTAGGGCCCGGCGATAACGGATACAAAATGCTTAAGAAGGTTTTTGAGTTTAAGCCTAACCAATGGCTATTCAGATGGTTGCACCCGGATGCAGGAACACGGCTGGCATTGTTTTTTTCGCGCCGTAGCCGTTACGCCAACATTGCCCGCGATCAGAAACAACTCAACAGTTATGGCAGCATTGATGTGAGCCGGGAGCGGTTGTATACCTTTGCTCAAAACTATCTCAGCACTGATCCGGAAATCAGGTATTTTATTTTTGGCCACAGGCACGTTCCTGCAAATATTCCGGTTGGAAACCACTGCAGGTTCATTAATTTAGGCGACTGGATTACCAATTTCAGTTATGCCGTGTTCGATGGGAATACGGTGCAACTTATGACGTTTGCATCAGGGGCACCACAACCACTTATGTAGGGTTTCCCGATTCAAAAACATTTTGCTATGCTTTTTTCAAGTATCGATATTGGTTCAAATGCGGTAAGGCTGCTCTTTGCGAATGTGTATGAAAGCAAGGCAGGCCCTGTAACCGATAAAGCCTCGCTCATACGCATTCCTATCAGGTTAGGGATGGATGTGTTTAATACCGGCAGAATCTCGGATCAAAAGGCCGATGATCTGGTTAAAACACTTCGGGCGTTTAAGCTTATGATTGATGTATACAGGCCCCTGGGCTACAAGGCTGCAGCCACAGCTGCCATGCGCGAAGCAGCTAACAATGCTGAAGTTATGCAGCGCATCAATGCTGAAACAGGTCTCGAAATCGGTATGATTGACGGAATTGAAGAAGCCAATATTATAAGTTCGCTGAGTAATGTTTTTGTAAATAAAAATTTCAGCAAAACCATTTATGTTGATGTTGGGGGCGGTTCAACCGAAATATCGGTGCTTGACGGAGATCGTTTCTTAACTTCAGCTTCGTTTCGCATCGGAACAATACGCCTATTGGCTGAAAAGGTTAAAGATGCTGAATGGGATCTGATGCACAAATGGCTCAACCAGTTTAAAGCTGATTTTGGGAAAATGAATTGCATAGGATCAGGCGGGAATATCAATAAAATTACCAAACTTTACGGGTATACCTTAAACAATATGATCAATGCCGATCAGTTAAAATATGCCTATAAGCAACTTGGCAGTATGTCGCTCGAAGCCCGCATTGAGCGGATGGGACTTCGACCTGATCGCGCTGATGTAATTGTACCGGCTGCATCTATATTTTTACGCATTCTTAAATGGACAGGCCTGAATGTAATTATTGCTCCAAAAATTGGGCTGGCCGATGGACTTGTTTTGCTTCAATACAATCATATGAAAGAATTGGGGGTTATCTAGAGTTTCATGGAAACTGTAAAATCAACAATATTGTGCTGATTGAAAAGGTGTGTAATTTATCCGTTTCAATAAAGCTTAATCATTTTTGTGAATAATCCTTCGCTGCCTTCCTTCGTGCAATTCAAAAAGTATAATCCCGGCTTAAGGTGGCTTGTATTTATCCGTGCAACATTTGCCGGTTGCGACATCAGCAGCTTTCCTGTAGAATTATAGATGTTTATTTGTGAATCGGAGGTAAGATTATTGTAAGAACAATAGATAAAATCATTAAAAGGGTTGGGATAGAAACCAGTATTTGCTGATGTTAAATGTTCTATGGTTCCTGTAGGAGTTAGCAATCCGGTTTTCATGCCGTTTCCAAAGCTGGTTACCCACATTTCGGTTTGATTGTATGGGTTAAAGAAAACGCGTTCAGGCTGCCTGAATGGATAACTTTCTGCGGGTATCCATATGGGTGTGGTCGAGTTCATGGTATTGCTCATCCATAAACCCTGAGTTTCAGTTGTTAAAAATGCCTGATGTGTATTGTTAGGGTTAAACGTCAGGGAAGTAACACGGTCAAAATCAGAACCTGTGAGTTTAATCCATGAATTTCCGCGGTTTGTTGTTTTATACAACCCGCCCAAGCCATTGGGTGCTCCTCCCCATCCCGAGAAAGCGCCGGCATACCACGTATTCTGAGTAGGATCGGCAGGGTCAATAACGATATCTTTTGTCCAATAATACATGCCGGGATCGCTCTTATCGGTCCAGACACCGGTTGAAGGATTGTAGGTAAACACCCCGCTGCTTGGGGTAAATGCTCCGGTAGAGTTTCTGCGGCCCGAGAATGTGCAGAGCACCGTTCCATCATTCAGTACTTCGATGCATGCCGGATGACCCTCAGTTCTTGGCGGGTCAGGAAGTTTAGTCCATACCGAAGCAGGTCCGGCTGATAAATTCTGTGTAACATAAATCCCTCCGGCTTGCGCTCCCTGAACTCCTCCGAAATGAACTACCGAAGCGTACATTCTTTCATTGTCATTCGGATCAGCGGCCAGCCAGAAAACCGGATGCCCGAAATAATGCAGGAGCGACCAACTTGAGCCTTTGTCGGTCGAAAAAACAATCTTGCCATTGCTATCCTGGGTATCGAGCTGAGCATCAGCCAATCGTGTGCTTTGATACAAATCATGAATATTTGAGCAACCTCCGTAAAGAAATGAATTTGAAGTTTTGCAGAGCCTGTAAAGAGAATTTACCGACAATCCTGAATAATCAAAGCTCCAGTGGTTGCCTGCATCGGTTGTTCTTATGGCACCAATATCGCTAAAACACCCCATGGCTGTTGAAGTATCAGACCATGCAATTTGCCAGCAGGTGGTGCTTTCAAGCCCGATACTCTGGTATGATTGTCTTCGGGGCGTGGCTGAGCCTGCCGGGTGTTGCCCGTCAGGGCTTGCATAAGCCTGATTCCAGGTGTTTCCTCCATCTGTCGTTGTTTGTAAATTGCTGTAATTGCCAAAAACCACCTTATCAGCATTGTGTGCTGCTACCGCAATCCCAAAAACAGTTTCGCTCCAGCTCCAGTTTTTATCGCCGCCTGAACCTTCCCAGGCTGTTATGATATTGGCATTATTGTTTGTATTAAATACTTTGGTCCAGCTGCTACCGCCGTTTTCTGACTTAAAAACCAGTGGTGCTGACAGAGCATAATCGTTGCCCCCAAGATATATTACATTGATATTATCTTCAGCCATAGCTGCATACATTACAAAATCGTTGTTAAGGTTGATGCCCGATTTGGCTGAAACCCATTTCCCGTTGTTATCGTTCATGGTATAAACACCTTTGGCAAAGTTGTAGTAATCCCAGGGCATTAAACCATTGTAGGTGTTGCTGTTTGATGATGTAATACACACAAACCGGGAAGATGTGCTGTTTCGGGCTCCGGCAAAATTCCAGATTACTTCACCTGCAGGTATGCCTGAGGTGCTTTGCACCGAAAAAGTTAAACCACCGTCTTGAGAAACCAGAAGCCCATCGTTTGATCCAATAAAAATGCGATTTCCATCCCAAAAAACGCCTCCCATAATCAATCCGGCACCCATGTAACCAGCATGTTTTACCAGAGTAAATGTATTCCCTCCGTTGCCGGAGAACAGAATGTCGCCGTATGCTCCTATAAGAATCTGATCTGGATTATAAAAGTTTGCTGACATGGTGTACACTTTACCGTATTGTGCCATGTTGTAAGCATTTAACCGCTGCCAGGTGGTACCCCCATCACTTGTTTTTACAGGATAGCCGTCGTTGCCATCGTTGAAGTTGCAATAGGCGATATCCGGATCACAGGTAAACTCGTAGGTTGAGTTGCCAAAAACCTGGAGCCGGCGATGGTCAGATTGCGAATAGGTTAATCCAAAATCCCGGCTGTGAAACAACGCACTCATATCACAGCTTACATAGAATTCCTGATCATTGAGTGGGTTAATCGTGGGGGTAAAAAGTGCACCACCACCTCCAATTCCGCGCGAACTGAATGTAACAGGCTGTGCATGTAAACTGCCTATTGCCAATAGTGCCAGCAACAGGAGATTGCCAGTATGTGCTCTCATGGGGTGGGTTTTGTGAAATCGATTAAGGAAAACCTTCAGGATCTATACTGGTTAATAGCTTTTTTTATAAAATGAAACTGTTGTTTTTCAAAAGTTTTGCGTTTTTTTTGAATTTTTTTCCAGGTTTTGCTTAAAGGTTTTTCTGGGTATAAACCATTCTAAATAAGCAGTTGCATGTGTTCATTCCTAAACATTCCCTCAAAAGAACTGCCTGAATACAACCCAATGCTTACCTTTGCGGCATTAATTTAACAAATCAATGATAACATTTGAAGAAGCGCTTGCTATCCTCAATAAGGTAAATGCTAAGCAGGTGTCTGAGCATGTTGAACTTGTGAATGCAAGCGGTCGGATTCTAGCAGAGAATATCTATTCTGATATTGAGATGCCGCCATTTAACAAGGCTGCGGTTGATGGCTACGCCTGCAGAAGGTCAGAGTTGCCCGGCCCGTTTGAAGTGCTGGAGGTTGTGCCGGCAGGGGTAGTACCGGCCTTTGCAGTTGGATCGGGGCAATGCTCAAAAATTATGACCGGGGCCATGGTTCCTGAAGGTGCTGATACCATGATTATGGTTGAGCATACCGAAGAGCTGCCTGATGGTCGCATCCGGTTTACTTCAGCAAAAACTTCATCAAATATCGCATGGAAAGCTGAAGATGTAAAGGAAGGACAGCTGGTTCTGGAAAAAGGTACCTTGTTAAAACCACAACATATTGCCATTCTTGCTTCGGTTGGGCAACATAAGCCATTGGTAGCCCGGCAACCCGTTATTGGTATAATTTCGACAGGCGACGAACTTGTTGAACCCTGGCAAAAACCTGGTGCCGGACAAATTCGCAACAGCAATGCACATCAACTGCTTGCTCAGGCCGCTGCTGCCGGATTCCCTTCAAATTACACCGGGATTGCACCAGATACTCCTGAAGGTACCCGAACAATGATTGAAAAGGGATTTGCCTCAAGTGATATTTTAATACTCACCGGTGGCGTATCGATGGGCGATTATGACCATGTTCCTGAGGTGCTCAGGCAGATGGGTGTAGAAATATTGTTCAAAAGTATAGCCATGCAGCCTGGCAGGCCAACAGTTTTCGGAACAATGCAAGATAAATTTTTGTTCGGACTTCCCGGAAATCCGGTTTCATCATTTGTTCAGTTTGAATTGCTTGTTAAACATTTGGCATACTGCTTAATGGGGCACAACTTCAAACCCTCAGTTATGCGACTGCCAATGGCTTTTGAATACCGGCGTAAAAAAGCTGAGCGTAAATCATTTATTCCGGTTAGAATTAACACAAACGGACAGATTGAGCCACTTGAATACCATGGATCTGCGCATATTCATGCTTATGAAGGTGCCGATGCTATTTTAGCGGTTGAATTAGGAGAACTTACGATTGAAGCAGGGGCATTAAGGGATGTACGACAACTTTAATAGACAAATCAATTATTTAAGGATTTCAGTAACTGATCGTTGCAATCTGCGTTGCCAGTATTGTATGCCTGCCGAAGGGGTTCAATTGCTATCGCATAACGAAATACTCTCGTTTGAGGAAATTACCGGCGTGGCCCGTGTTGCTGTGGGTATGGGTGTAGTTAAAATACGAATTACCGGCGGCGAACCTCTTGTACGTAAAGGTATTGTAAATCTGGTGCAAATGCTTTCGGCTTTGCCGGGGGTGAATGACCTTTCGATAACTACCAACGGAACGCTGCTAGCGGGGTTTGCTTCTGCGCTTAAGGCAGCTGGTTTAAACCGTGTAAATGTGAGTCTTGATACCTTGGATGCCGAGAAATTCCTAAGGATTACAAGAGGTGGCAAACTGGAAGATGCACTTGCAGGTATTGCAGCTGCTCAGGCTGCAGGTCTTAATCCAGTGAAAATTAATTGCGTGGTTCAGCAAAATGCGCAGGAACCTGATGCCCTTATGGTGGCTGATTATTGCCGGAGGAACAATCTTCAGGTTAGATTTATTCATCAGATGGATTTATCGGGGGGGCATTTCTCAATAGTTGAGGGAGGGTCAGGTGGCGACTGCAGCACCTGTAACCGACTACGGCTAACAGCTGATGGACGGCTCATGCCCTGCCTTTTTAACGAAGCAGCCTATAATGTGCGGGTACTCGGAGCCGAAACGGCTATCAGATTGGCACTTTCGAATAAACCAGCCTGTGGAAGTATCAATACTTCAGGTCAGTTTTACAACATCGGAGGCTGATTATTTTGCCAGGGCTCAAAAATCTGGGAAAAACGTGGTTGAAAGCACATTTTTTCTCACTATTTTTGTTCAAAAGTAGCAAATTATGTGGCAGCGCATACCTCCGTTCCTTCGCAACAAATACCTGATTGCAGGGTTTGCACTGCTGATATGGCTCATATTTTTCGATCGCAATAACTTTGTCTCACAGGTTAAACTTGGGCGCACACTCAACAAGCAGCGACAGCAAAAGGCATTTTACGAAAGCGAAATTTATCGCGATAGTATTGCGCTGCATGAAATAATGTCGGATTCGCAGTCACTCGAAAAATTTGCGCGTGAAAAGTACCTGATGAAAAGGGATAATGAAGATATTTTTATCATTAAGGAGCAAGCAGCTGATTCGTTGGCAAAGTAAACCACTCTTATTATAAGGGATCTACATCTATTTGAATCCTCACACCCCTGTAATCGGGGATTTCCATAAAACGGCCAATCAATCGCTTTATCTCGAATTTTTGCTGGGCACTTTCATTTCCTTTTCCTGTTTTAAGCAGTATATTTTTAATAAACTGCCCTCTTATACGCGATACCATTGGATATTCCGGCCCTAACATCCATTGGCCGAAAACCGGTTTGAGCATGCTCGCAAAAGCCGATGCAGCCTGATTTAATACATTATAATCCTTGTGCCGCATCGATAATTCGATAAGCCGGTAATAGGGTGGATATCTGAATTTATACCGGTCGCCTATCTGATTATTGTACATGGCATCGTAATTATCATCAACAACCCATTGCAGCAATGGATGAGCCGGATTATATGTTTGTATGAGCACTGTTCCCTGCCTGTGTTTTCGTCCGGCGCGGCCACTTACCTGAGCCAATAACTGATAGCTGCGTTCCAGCGCCCTGAAATCGGGATAGCTCATCATTCCATCGGCGTTTAGCACACCTACCAATCCAACGTTATCAAAATCAAGACCTTTGGTTACCATTTGTGTGCCAACCAGAATATCGGTTTTTTGAGTTTCGAAATCAGCGATAATTTTCTGATAAGCATACTTGGTGCGTGTAGTATCCATATCCATACGGGCAATTGCGGCATCAGGGAATATTGCACTCAGCTCTTCTTCCACCTTTTCGGTTCCAAAGCCCTTCATTTTCATTGCCTGACCGGAGCATTCAGGACATTTTACCGGAACCTGAACTGCATATCCGCAATAGTGGCATTTCAATAGATTGATCTGCTTATGGTAAATGAGTGTAACATCGCATTGTATACATTCCGGAATATAATGGCAGGTGTCGCACTCGAGTCGTAATGAGAAACCGCGTCGGTTTTGAAAAAGAATGACCTGCTGCCGCTCGCTCAGCGCTCGTGATATTGCCTGTACAAGTTGCGGTGAAAAATGCGATTTCATTCTTTTAAAACGTGTTTCTTCACGTATGTCAACGATTTCGACCCGTGGCATGCTCAAACCGCCGAATCGCTCGTTGAGGGCGGCAAACTTATATTTACCCTGCTGCACATTAAACATACTTTCGACCGATGGGGTAGCTGAGCCGAGTAAAACCGGAACATTGTGTAACCGGCCCATCATTACAGCAGTATCGCGGGCATTGTAGCGCGGAGCCGGATCGTTTTGTTTGTAGGAGGTATCATGTTCTTCGTCGACGATAATCAGACCCAGATCAGAAAATGGGAGAAACAAAGCCGATCTGGCGCCCAAAACAATACTGTAGGGTTTCTGATCCGAAAAACCGGCCAGCGGAAGGTTGGCTTTGTTCCATATTTCCACCCTTTCAGACTCTTTGTAGCGCGAATGATAAACGCCAACACTGTCGCCAAAGTAGCGTTGCAAACGCTGAATAATCTGAGTGGTAAGCGCAATTTCGGGCAAGAGGTAAAGTACCTGCCGGCCCGAAGCAATTATTTCACTCATCAGCCTGATGTAAATTTCTGTTTTGCCGCTTGATGTAACTCCCTTAAATAAAACAACCTGCTTCTCGTGCAAATGTGCCGAAAGTGTATCAAAAGCATCTTTTTGAGCGCTGGTAAGTTCTATGGATGAAACCTGGCTGCTGGCATCGTCGTGCACAAGCCTGCTAACAGTGCGCTGAACAGAAATCAGAATTCCCTTGGCTATGAGAGCGTCAACCGCAGCAGCAGTAATTCCCTTGGTTTTAAGCAAAGTGCCTTTTGATATTTCAACCGCATTGTCGCTGAAACTATTCGACTGGCCGATGAATGCCATAAGTGCCTGCAATTGCCGGAATGCTCTTTTGTTGAGCTTATCCATTACATGATTGAGAGCGGCTTCGTCGGAATATTCATCAGCAAGGGAAAGGTATGATTCAGTGCGTGGTTTGTATCGCTCGGTAATTTCTTCGTCAACCAGCAGGATACCCTTCTCAATCATGTTTTTTACTATAGGAATCACTTTGGCGATTCCAATAATGCGGCTGATCTCTGTGAGTGTAAGAATATTGCGCAACTGTAAAGCTTCCACAATCTGAAATTCACGATCGTTCAGCACCATGCTATCCGGAGCAAATGCCGGATCGAGCACTACTTTGGTTTCGCTGGCGAGTTTAAAAGCCGGCGGCAGGGCTGCATTCATTACCTCACCAACGGTGCATAGGTAATAGGTTGCCATCCATTCCCAGAGGGCAAATTGCTTTTCGTTTACAACCGGCAACTCATCAATAACCGAAAGCACATACTTTACGGCCATTACTGCCGGAGGTTTGTTATGAACTTTACGAACCAGACCGGTGTAGAATTTCTTTTTGCCAAACTGTACCACCACGCGCATTCCCGGCGAAACGTGCTCATTTAAGTCCCACGGAATCCGGTATGTGAAGCTACCCTGTAAGGCCAGCGGAAGCAATACATCGGCAAAGAGGGTTGTGAGTTCTGATTTGGTTTCTGGTTGAGGCATATTTACAGTAGTATTCGGTTCCGGGGCTTATTGCTGATTCAGTTGCGAACGCCTGATAAGCAGCAAATCGGCAAATGCGATAGCTGCTGCTGCCTCGAGTACCACCGGAATACGGAGAGCAATGCAGGCATCATGACGTCCGGTAATGGTTAATTCCTGCATATTACCGCTTTCGAGGTTTATGGTTTGCTGAGGTAACCCAATGCTTGATGTTGGTTTTACTGCCACGCGGAATATTACAGCATTTCCGTTTGTAATACCTCCATTAATGCCCCCGGCATGGTTGGTTGATGTGGTTCCATCAGGTGAGATGATAGCATCGTTGTGTTCGCTACCTTTCATGCGGGCTGCAGCAAATCCTGAACCGAATTCAATTCCCTTGATAGCCGGAATACTAAAAGCCAAGCGGCTAACAGTGCTTTCGGCACTTTCAAAAAATGGCTCACCCAATCCGGCAGGTAAACCTTCAAGTTTGCATTCAACAATTCCGCCGATAGAGTCGCCGGTTCCTTTGATTTGTTCAATGGCCCGATCAATATCCTGCAGGCCGCCGGCTTCAATAAGATTTGCCTTAACGGTGGCCGGTGAGATTATTTTTTTGGCTACCACTCCAGCGGCAACCAAAGCCAGGGTTAACCTGCCTGAGAAATGTCCTCCACCTCTCGGATCAGCAAAGCCGGCATATTTGACCCAAGCTGTATAATCAGCGTGACCAGGACGAGGAGTAGCATGTAGTCCTGCATAATCGGATGGTCTGGTATTGGTGTTTACGAAGAAAAGCGCAAGCGGGGCTCCTGTTGTAAGTGCCTGGTATGTTCCGCTGAGTAACTGAGGGCGGTCGGGCTCTGACCGGCTGGTTGTGCCGGCAGTACCCGGCTTACGGCGGTTTAAATCATGAATAAAATCGCGCGCTGTGAGCGGGATTCCCGGTGGAACACCATCTAATACAATTCCAATTCCAGTGCCATGGGATTCACCGAAAATACTTAAACGAAACAGAGTTCCAAAGGTATTCATTGATAGTTTTTTTGAGCGTTAAATTGTGCCGGTGCCGTTTTTGTGTTTTTCAGTTATTATACCAAGCAAATTCAGATGGTCGAAAAACTGAGGGTATGATTTTGTTACGCAATCAGCTCCAGCAATGGTAACAGGCGATTCCGAATTCAACCCTGCTATGGCGGCCATCATCGCGATGCGGTGATCGTTATGCGAATGTACAAAAGCTCCACGAATACGACCGCCTTCTATCAACATTTCATCTTCGTGCAAGTGAATCAGGATACCCATTCTGTCCATTTCCTGTTGAATGGTTAAGCCCCTGTTGCTTTCCTTGTGCGTTAGCCGCGACAATCCTTTTATTTTGCTTTTGCCAGTTGCATTGGCGGCCAGCACGGCCAATGGCGGAAATAAATCGGGGCAATCGGTAGCATCAAATTCGAATGCATGCAGGTCAGCTCGTTTTATCGATATTTTATCGCCCATTTCCTGAACAATTGCACCGCTTTCCCTGAGTGCCCGAAGAATGGATTTATCGGCCTGGAAACTTTCAATTTTAAGCCCATTTACGATAATTTCACCTGCAATAGCAGCAGCTACCATATGAAAGGCAGCACTGCTCCAGTCACCTTCAACAGCATAGGTGCACGCTTTGTATTTTTGCCCCCCGCTGATATAAAAATGTTGATAATCAGAGTTAATGACAGTAATTCCAAAATCTTTCAGCAATCCAATGGTCATGTCGATATACGGTCTGCTTTTAAGATTTTTTACAATAATTTCTGAATCACCGGTAAGTGTAGGCAACGCCATTAGCAAACCTGTGAGCAATTGCGAGCTCACAGACCCGTCAATTTTCATTGAGCCGCTTTTTATAGGGCCTTTGATACTAAACGGAAGTAACCCGTTTGCCGAGCTGAATGTAATACCAAGTTGCTGCAATGCGTCGCCAACCATCTGAACCGGCCTGTTTAAGAGTGAGCCCTGACCTTCGAATAAAAATTCTTTTCGGTGCAATGCTGCAATAGGGGTAAACATCCTCATCGATAAGCCCGATTCGTGGCAGTTGATTCGGCAGCTGTGAGGCAGAAATCCTCCATGAATAAGCAGTTCATCGCCACCGTCGGCTACCTCGGCTCCCAATCTTTTGATGATTTCAACTGCGGTGCGTGCGTCGTCGCACCACGAAGGATTGGTAATTGTGGAGGTTCCACCGGAAAGAAACGCGGCAGCTACTGCCCGCTGCATCATGCTTTTAGCAGGCGGTGCAGTTATGGTTCCGTGAATCTGAGATGGAAATACTGTAATGGTCATCGCAAAAATATACAGCAAAGGTAGTTTGTTTTGCCTGCGTTAAATTACGCATTTCGATTTAAAGTCGTAAAGTATGTGTTAAAGCCTGATATAAATTGATTCTTCCGGAGTCAAAGTGCGAAAAAAATGCAGGTGACCTCCTGTTTTTAAATATAAAGTGCTTCTGATGAGTTTTATAAAGTTATAATATCTATTTGCCAGAGCTTATAAGTTTCAAAAGTACAAACCCCAAAAAATCAAGTTATGAATGCAGTATGGAAAATCCTCATTGTATTGCTTTTTGTTTCGGTGTTGATTGTTGTTATTTTTATCGCTGAAAGTGTAAGGTTTAACAGGTATGTTTCTAATGTACAAGCCGATGAGTTTAAAATTCCGGTTAACGAAAATGCACCTGTTGTAAGCCATGGAAGCATAGGTATTAATGCGCCGGTTGAAGCTGTTTGGGCAGTGCTCACAGGCATCAACAAATGGCCTGAATGGCAAGAGGAAGTTACTTCGGCCAGCCTTGCTGGTGAGGCTGCTGAAGAGGCTTCCTTTGAATGGGAAGCTGGTGGGATTGGCTTTACCTCGAAAATACATACTATGCAAGCTAATAAATATTTTGGCTGGACCGGATCAACCACCGGCGCTATGGCAGTGCATAACTGGAGTTTCGTCCAGGCCGGAGATTCAACCCTTGTAAAAGTTGACGAGAGTTTACAGGGTGTTTTTCCATTGCTGCTTAAACAGTATTTTCAGAAAAATCTTGACAAGGGCATTAAAAACAGTCTGAATGAATTGAAAGCAGCCGTGGAATCAGGGAATGCTGCAAGAGTTACTATGAAAAATAAGTAGTTGCAGCATTCCATATTAAATGTGGTCGTAAATTTGGAATTTTGCTGAAAGTAGGTTTATAAAACTTAACTTTGGGTAAATAGATTCATCTGAATTATCCATTAAAAAAATAAGTTATGTCAGTTGCTGAAGTTACTGAGCCGGTCGAAGTTTTTGCAGGCAATATGTGGCAGGCCGGAATGGTTAAAAGCTTATTGGAAAATGCTGAAATTGAAGCTTTTTTGCAGGATGCAATTATCGGAACCCTCAATCCCTGGTGGACATCTGCCGGTGGGGTGGCATCGGTGAGGGTCTTTGTGGCACCTGCTAATGAAGCTGATGCCAGGCTCGTGGTGCAGGAGTATTTAAGGAATACTGCTGGCGATGCCTGAAATCTGAATTTTTTATCTGCCTCGCGAAAACAGGCTGGAAGATTATTTCTTAAGTCTTTTCAGTCGTTCTGATACCGAGCACGTTTGCTTCCGGCATAAAGGTCAAATCCGGCAAACCGGCACTCGAGCTGGCCATTATAAAGCGTATATTTTTTCATTGGTCTTAGCCCAACCCTCTTTAATGCAGCCTGATCGGAGCTGATAATCCAGGCTTTGTATCCGGTATATTTCTTTTTAAGAGTATCGCCCAGTTGGCTGTACAGATCAATTATGTCTTCAACCTGAATCCTTTCGCCGTAAGGCGGATTGGTCATCATCACACCTTCACCTGCCGGTGGATCAATTTCCTGAAAAGCGCCTGCTTTGAGTTGAATGTCTTTATGCAAACGGGCTTGTTTTACATTGGCCATGGCTGAGCGCAGATTGGTTTCAGAGATATCTGATCCGCAAATCTGATAATCGAAATCCCGTTGATTGTTTAACGCATCTGTTTTAATTTCTTCCCAAAGGCTGGCATCGAAATTTTTCCAGTGCATAAATCCGTAATCTGAGCGAAACTGTCCGGCCGGAATGTTCATGGCTATCATGGCAGCCTCTGTTAATAAAGTTCCCGATCCGCACATCGGATCAACAAAGTTAGATTGTCCGTCCCATCCGCTGAGCATGATCATTCCGGCGGCAAGCACTTCATTCAGGGGCGCTTCGGCATTTGAAATGTGGTAGCCGCGCTTATGCAGTGAAGCGCCTGAGCTGTCGAACGAAATGGTAACATCTTCATTATAAATATGCACATTGATCCGGAAATCGGGTTCAGAAATATCAACCGAAGGCCGTTCACCTGATTTATCGCGGAAGCGATCGGCAATGGCGTCTTTAACTCTGAGTGCAACATAATGCGAATGGTTAAAAACGGGAGAATTTACTGTCGCATCAATAGCAAAGGTATTTTGCAGGCCAAAATAATCTTCCCACCTGATGGCTTTTACTTTTGTGTAGAGTTCCTGATCCTGGGCAACCTTGAAAACTGCAACAGGAACAAGTATCCGTAAAGCGGTGCGGCAGTGATAGTTGGCTGCATACATCAGGGCTTTGTCTCCTTCAAATGCTATTGCACGGTTGAGAATTTCAATGGATGCAGCGCCAAGCAGATCCAGCTCTCCGGCCAGAATTTGTTCTAGCCCGGCAGGCGATTTTGCCAGCATTTTAAAGGTTGGGTTTCCCAGTGAGCTGCTCATTTAAAGGGTTTTACGAAATTATTTTAATCCGAGTTTATGCATAAAGCGGTCTTTATCGGCCATCATCCGCACATGATATCCTTTGCCAATCATCCCATCGTTGTTAAACACCGATACCTCAAACCTGAACTTACGGCCATCCGTTTCGATAAGCAACGATTTGCAGTTTACCTGTGCCCCGATTCCCACAGCCCTGCTGTGACTAACGCAGATTTCTGTTCCGAGCGTTATCTGACCATCGGCTATATGCGGCTGAATGCTATCCTGGGCCGTTTTTTCCATGAGCGCAATCATAGCTGGTGTTGCAAAAACTTCAACCAGTCCTGAACCATAACGAATGGCTGTTGATTCGGGGCCAACCGTAACGGTGCAGTATCCTTCAAGACCAGGTGCAGGTTGTGTAATCATATTTCAGATGGTTCAGAAATTAAATATTATGGTTTGTTTTAGATCGGGATGCAAGCTGTGTGCTACAGGGCATGATTTGGCACATTGCTTTATTATTTTCATTTCACGTTCGCTGTAGTTGTTTGGTGGAAAATCGAGTTCAATCACAATTTCACCCACACGCCTCGGGTCTGAGGCCATTATTTTTGTAACTCTTGCTTTTGTTCCGTCGATACTAAACCCCGAAGTGTTTGCTGCAATTCCCATAATGGTGATCATGCATAATCCAAGCGAGGTGGCAAATAAATCAGTTGGCGAAAAAGCTGATCCTTTGCCGTTGTTGTCAACAGGAGCGTCTGTAATAAACGATTCGCCTGATTTAACATGTGTGGCTTTTAATTGAAGGTCGCCTAGGTATTCAAGAGCAGATGTTATAACCATAACTTTGATATTAACCCTGCAAAGGTACACTATTCGGCTTTAACTTAAGTGATAGCTCATTTACCAATTACCCTTTCAATTTAATTTTCAATAAGTTATTTGATTTTTTGAGCTTCAAAATGAAGTGAGTGGTAACTCCGGCTCACATATGCATTACCTTTGCAATTCAGGTCATTGAGTATGAGCAGAAAAACCATAGCAATTCTCATTGCATTAACATCGCTTTCACTTACCGGAATAATTCTTATTCAGCTTTACTGGGTTAGAAATGGTATGCAGCTCAAGGAGGAGCAGTTTAACAATAAAGTAATGGTTACGCTAAAAAGCGTGGTAAACCGTATGTTCGATGAGCGTGGAGTTGTTCAGGGTCAAAGTGCCGAATGCGGTGAAGGTTGCGATTCGCGTACGCTCAATGTATTGCTGGCCATTAATCCTGTACACCTCGACTCGCTTTTGCGTGAGGAATTTGGCGGAATGGAAATTACGCGTGAATATGCCTGGGGTGTGTACAATCCGGCTACCAAAACACTTTTTGCCGGTGATGCCGGCGATTACAAAAAGCAGGTGGTTAACAGCCGGCATTGTGTATCCTTGTCGTGCCTTTACAGATCGGAGCAATTGCTTCTGGGTGTTTATTTTCCGGGAGAGCGCGGTTTTTTGTGGCGGAAAATAGTCCCCTGGTTATTGCTTTCGCTTACACTGCTGATTGTAATGATTTCGGCATTCAGTTATATGATTTTTTCTATCCTCAGGCAGAAGAAACTCTCGGAAATGAAAACCGATTTTGTAAATAATATGACGCATGAGTTTAAAACCCCGATTTCAACGATATCACTTGCAAGTGAAATGCTTTTAAACCCAAGGGTTTACGAATCGCCCGAACGTACCCGGCGCTATGCCAGTATTATTTTCGATGAAAACCTGCGCCTTAAGCATCAGGTTGATCAGGTGTTGCAGATTGCTGTTCTGGATACAGGCGAATATCGGCTGCGGCTCCGCAACTTTGATGCTCATGAAACCATTGGTACCTGCCTCAAGAGCTTTGAACTTACCGTAAGAGATAAGGGTGGATTTCTCAAATTTAAACCGGGAGCTGCCACCAGTATTTTGTTTGCGGATGAAAGCCATTTTATCAATATGATAAACAATCTGCTCGATAATGCAGCCAAATATTCGGCTTCATATCCCGAGATTATGGTGGTAACCCGAAACAATAATGGGATGTTTGTTGTTGAAGTACGTGACAAAGGTATTGGCATCAGTGCCGAAAATCAAAAGCACATTTTTAGAAAACTATACCGGGTTCCAACCGGCAATGTGCACGATGTGAAAGGATTCGGACTGGGACTTTATTATGTTAAAACCATGGCTGAAGCTCTGCATGGTTTTGTAAGTGTTAAAAGTGAGCCCCGCAAAGGAAGTATATTCGAAATTCATTTGCCGGCTGTTACATTACCCGAAACCTCAATTAACCGACATGTCGCTGAAAGCCAAGATATTACTGGTTGAAGATGATCCGAACCTCAGCGCTGTGCTTTGCGATTATCTCGAAATGCTCGAGTATAATACAACGCTTGCCGTTGATGGTGACGAAGGTTTTGCCCGATTTAAAGAGGGCGATTATCATCTGTGCATACTTGATGTTATGTTACCCCGAAAGGATGGCTTTACCCTGGCTGCTCAAATCAGGCAGGTAAACCACAATGTGCCGCTTATTTTTCTTACGGCCCGTGGGCTCAACGAAGACCGGATAACCGGATTCCGCATTGGATGCGACGATTACATTACCAAACCATTCAGCAGCGAAGAGCTTGCTCTGCGCATCGAAGCAATACTTAAGCGTTGTATGCACCTTGATATGCGGATGCAAAACAGCATGATAAAGCTTGGGCTCTATAACTTTGATGCTGTAAATCAGGTGCTTTGGTTTTATGATAAAGAGCAACGGCTTACTCCAAAAGAAGCGGCTTTGCTGAATTTGCTGTACCGCTACAAAAACAAACTTTTACCGCGCGACACCGCCCTGCGCGAAATATGGGGCGATGCCGACTACTTTATCGGACGGAGTATGGATGTTTTTATTGCCCGATTGCGAAAATATCTTCGGCACGACGATCGCGTGGTTATTCAGAATGTGCATGGATCGGGCTTTAAACTCGAAATTAAAGAATAATCAGCTGTGGCCCCTAATCAGGTGATCTGCAGCCCAACAGCTACATTATGAAACTTTCGGAAGCCCAGGAAACAGTAGACCAGTGGATTAAGGCCCGGGGTGTGAGGTATTTTAATGAACTCACCAATACCGCCATTTTGATGGAAGAAGTAGGCGAACTGGCACGTATAATGGCAAGAAGATTTGGCGAACAATCAGAGAAAGAGTCGGATAAAAACCTTGATCTGGCAGATGAAATGGCCGATGTAATGTTTGTTTTAATATGTCTGGCTAATCAAACCGGTGTTGATCTTACCGCTGCATTTGAGAACAACCTTCAGAAGAAAAATATACGTGATGCTACCCGGCATCTGAATAATCCCAAACTGCATCAGTAATCAATGTACCGATAGTTGATTACAACAAACATCGAGTTGTTTTAAAATTGATCTGACCAGGCAATTGCGATTTTTGCGAATCGATTCAAGCAAAAACTGATACCTTTCTTTGCCCGGGTCAGAATGCAATAGTTTATCTTTCATAAATGTTTCTAGCATTTCCATGGCAACATGCTTGTCGTGCCAGTCGCCAAGCAATGTATTGAGTTTGTTGAGCTTTTTAAGTGTTGATGCTACATGGGGCAGTTTTGATTCGCTGTGATCAATTACTGTGAGCAGATATTGGCATTGTTTGAGTCTCCGCCTTATTTCATGAAAGTTTTCATCTTGAGTTTGTTGTCCCCTCATGCTTGATACCAGTTCGAATAAATCAGCCACCAGGCTGAACATCTCATCGCTGATCTGCTGATTGTTAAGTGCATTTATCAAAACAATTGAACACTCATAGTACTTCGTCAGATTGCCTGAAATATCTCCATTCTGACGATGAATGCGCATTTTTCGTGTAGCCTTAAATTCTTGTTTCCGCAGATACCTCAGGTAGGCGAAAAAGGTAATTCCCAGTTTGGATGATGTATCGGTAACCAGTTGTAGTTGAACCTGTAAGTCACGGATTTTTCCGGCTAAGCGAAAAATTTCGCGTATTGAACTGCACTGGCATTTGGCAGTCATTTCGCTTCCATGCAACCGTGTAAGAAGCAAATTTACTGACCTTATTCTTTTTATTGCTACCCTCATATCGTGAAGCGCTTCTACCCCGAATGATAGTGATGCCTCATTGTAATTGTCTACAATGGCCTTGTAGTGAAGATTGTAATAATCAAGAAGGCGGTTGCTCATAGTTAATCGCTGTAATGGCTAAATTACTAAACCCTGAGGAGCTATTCTAATTCTATTGATAAAATCAGAGCTAAGCCTATCTTTTCTATATTCATAAACCTTTAGTCATTCAACGGCTGATCTTAAACTGTTCGGTAATCTTTTTGTAATTTCGGCTTTTCAAATCTGGCAGATAACTAGCCTTTAATACATGGTGCGACAATTCCTGTTTTTTTTGCTGATGCTGCTTTCAGGGTTTCTGCATGCGCAGCAGGGAAATATTTCAGGTATTGTAACCGATTCAGCTACCTCACAGCCACTTGCGTTTGTGAATATAGTTACCAGCACTGCCCACACCGGATGTATGACCGATATCGACGGGCGATTTACCTGTATTGTTCAGTCATTTCCATGCAAATTAACATTCTCGTACGTAGGTTACAAGCAGACCGACAGTGTGTTTTTAACCAACCCTGGCCGATTGCATATTAAAATGGCGACTGCTCCTACTAAGCTGAGCGAAGTTGTAATTCCTGCCGGAGTAAATCCAGCACTCATAATTATTGAAAATGCGATAAACCATAAAACAGAGAACAATCCATATAATATTCCTTCTTACACTTTTACCTCGTACGATAAAATGGTGTTTACAGTTGATACAGATCAAACAGATACCATACAACGCGCAGCAGTTGATTCGGCCAGTCTCCGCCTGAAGCAGGCGCTTGAGAACCAGCACTTGTTTCTGATGGAAACCGTAGCTGAACATCAGTACCTCTTTCCTGGCAAGGCGCAGGATAAAATAGTAGCTACGCGCATTTCGGGGTTCAGGGATCTGTTATTTATTTTTCTGATTTCACAAATGCAGTCGTCGTCGTTTTACGAGGATCAGATTGCTATCGCAGGTACTTCCTACATAAATCCTGTGAGCAAGGGCGCTGCTGCATTTTATCATTATGCACTTTCTGATACGTTGATAAATCCGAATGATACTGTTTTTGTGATTCGATTCAAACCCCGTGAAGGTAAAAATGCTGATTTGCTGAAAGGGATGGTCTATATATCGACCAACCGGTGGGCGATTGCGAATGTAATTGCTGAACCCGGGCGCGATGATGTTAAAATAGGCATGAAAATTCAGCAGATGTATGCTTTCATCAATAGCAAACAATGGTTTCCTGTGCAGTTGAATACGGAAGTCAGACTGAATAACGTTAATACCAATGGCGCGACCCCTATCGGATACGGAAAAAGTTACAGAAGCAATATTCAGCTGAATGCGGATGTTAACCGGCGTGAGATTTCCAATATTGTAGTTGATGTAGTGCCAGATGCTGCACGGCAGCCGGATACATTATGGCGGCATTACAGGGTCGATTCGCTTACCCGCCGTGAATTGAACACATACCGTATTCTCGACAGCCTTGGCAAAGCCAATAATTTTGATGCACGTATCAAAGGGCTTTCTGCGTTTGTTTCCGGCAAAATACCGATGGGCCCTCTCGATTTCGATCTTAACCGTTTGATGCGCTACAGCACGTTTGAAGGATTTTACCTAGGAGCAGGGCTGCACACCTCAGAGAGATTTTCGCAGCGGTTGACCTTTGGCGGATATACCGGTTTTGGCTTCAGGGATAAGGACTTGAAATATGGTGCTGACGCAAGTATTAAACTTCAGAAATATGGAAATACATCGCTGTCGGCCCGCTACTATTATGATCTGGATGAAGCTGGCGGGACTTCTTTTTTCGACGATGAAATTTCGGTATTTACTTCCGAAAACTACCGTCGCTTTTATGTAACCCGCATGGATCGCACCGAATTGGCTGAATCCATGCTTGGGTTCAGAATACTGCAATTTGTGCGTGGAGCAATTGGTGTATCGCGTAAGCATAAGGTTTCAGCTTTTGATTATCAGTATGAACAGGCAGAAGGAGATCCTTCGGTTTGGACTAACGATCACATATTTGGTAATGTGATTGCAGGTTTAAAAATAGCCTGGGGCGAAAAATTTATCCGTAACAACGAAAAAAAATTATCGATGGGAACCCGTTACCCGGTATTTTGGTTGCAGTTTACCGGTAGCAGGAAGGGTTTTCTGGGTGGTGGCTTCAGGTATAACCGGTTTGATGCCCGGCTGCGGTTTTCGTTTGTAAGCAGGTTGGCTGGTAAAACCAGTATTCAGTTGTCGGGAGGATTAGTCGATCGGTCAGCCCCGTATTCAGAGCTGCTTAACGGATATGGTAGCCGGGCTTCCACCATTTCGGTATATGCGCATTCATCGTTTGCCACTATGCGCACCGACGAATTTTTAAATGATCGTTTTGGGGCTGTTTTTATTACGCATAATTTTGGGAAACTGCTTCTGCGCTCAGGCAACTTTGAACCTGAATTTGCCATTGTGTTAAATGCCGGAGCCGGCAGCCTTAAGCAACCTGAGAGACACCGATACGCGCCTTTTAGTACCATGGAGAAGGGATACTACGAAACGGGGATACTTATCAATAATCTGCTCAATTCGCCGGTAGCCGGGCTGGGCATAGGATTGTTCTACCGCTTGGGTCCGTATAGTTTTAATGAAACAGCACGTAATCTTACCATTAAGCTCACCCTGAGCGGCAAATTATAGCTATATTTTACCTGGATTTGAATGTTTGCTATTAGCTTCAGGCGGAGATTCTTATTTTAAGTGCTTCATCTGTGTAAAACTTTGTAAATTAGCTTAAATTTCAGCCTCATGAACCGTACGCTCAAAACCATTGTCAGCATTGCAGCAGCCATTGTTTTTCTTCTGTTTGTCTGGTATTTCTCCAACATTGTTTTTTATATTCTTATTGCAGCCGTTATTTCAGTCATAGGGCGGCCCATGGTTGAATTTTTTGATAAACTCAGAATCAGAAAGTTTCAACTTCCGCATGCTGTAAGCAGTTTACTTGCGCTGATTTTGATGCTTGTCATTTTCAGTGCACTTATTGGTTTGTTTGTTCCGCTAATTGCTCAGCAAGCAAGGGTAATTTCGGCCATCGATACTGGAAAGCTGGCTGCAGCATTCAGCCAGCCACTTGCTTTTATCGAAGGATGGATGCATCAGCTTTCTATCCTTCAGGCCGGGCAAAGCATCGAAGATGCGTTGTTGCAGCAAATTCAATCGGTGGTGAGTGTGGCCACCTTTGCCAATGTTTTTAATAACCTGGTGTCATTTACCGGTTCTTTTTTCATGGGTGTGTTTTCGGTGCTCTTTATAAGTTTCTTTTTTTTAAAAGATGAACGTTTGCTGATTGACTCCTTTCTTTTACTGATTCCTGAAAAGCACAACCAAGCAGCCATACACATTCTTCAGCAAAGCAAGCATCTATTAACCCGTTATTTTTTAGGACTTTGTATGGAACTGGGAGCTATGGTTACACTTCTTACACTTGGGCTTACCATTTTTGGTATCGAAAATGCCCTGCTTATTGGATTTTTGGGCGGGCTAATGAATGTGATACCTTATCTGGGGCCACTGATTGGTGCGGTAATCGGAGTGCTTATCGGAATAACAGGAAGCCTCGCTTCAGGCGTTTACAGCAGTATTTTACCGCTGGCACTCACCATTTTGGGGATGTTTGCCGGTGCCAATCTGGTGGATAACATCCTGCTTCAACCGGTTATTTATTCAAACAGTGTTAAAGCGCATCCTATCGAGATATTTCTGGTAATAATCATTGCCGGCTCACTTTTCGGAATCACAGGTATGATTCTGGCAGTACCGGCTTATACGGTACTTCGCATCATCATGCGCGAATTTTTCAGCGAAATGCGTATCGTGCGCAAGCTTACCGAACGTATGTAAGCGTTTTCGCCACCATCGTTTGATATTTGTAAAACGTAAAATGACAGAAGCCGGAACAAATTTGCTCCGGCCTCCGATTCAATATGGCAATTGAAAATTTTTAAACCGTCATAATATCCTTCTCTTTGTGTTCAAAGAGTTTGTCAACTTTTTCCGAAAACTTATCAGTGAGCGCCTGAATTTCTTTCTCAAGCTGTTTGATCTCATCTTCAGGAACACCATCTTTTTCAAGCTTTTTGCCCGAATCCATAGCCGACCGCCGGATGTTTCGGATAGTAACCTTGGCATTTTCAACTTCGGCTTTGGCTTTTTTTACCAAATCCTTGCGGCGCTCTTCGGTAAGCGGAGGAACAGCAATGCGCAGTACCTCACCATTGTTCTGAGGGTTAAATCCCAGATTGGCAGCCATAATGGCCTTCTCGATGGGTCCGAGCATGCTCTTTTCCCATGGCTGCACTATAATTTGCCTTGGATCAGGGGTATTGATATTACTTACCTGGTCGATAGGCGTCATGGAGCCATAATAATCAACTTTAACACCTTCGAGCATGGCCGGGCTTGCTTTTCCGGCGCGTATTTTCTGAAATTCTTTATCAAGATGGCTTACAGCGTTCTGCATTCCTTCTTCGGCTTCATCAATCACAAATTTTGCTTCTTCGTTCATGGCAGTGGGTATTTTAATTCATCTCCCGTATGAAAAGGATGTGCAAATATACAAAAGCCCTGTGCTAAATTCAACTTTGCTTTGCCTGCAAGCAATCAGCTTACCAGCGTACCAATCTTTTCGCCTGTTACTACCTTAAGCAAATTGCCTTTCTCATTCATGTTAAAAACCAGGATAGGCAATTTGTTTTCGCGACAGAGGGTAAATGCAGTAAGATCCATTATACTGAGCTTCTTTTCATAAACTTCGTCGTAGGATATGGTATCGTATTTTACCGCATCCTTAACCTTTTCGGGATCAGCTGTGTAGATGCCGTCAACGCGGGTGCCTTTTAGAATTACATCAGCCTGAATTTCAACGGCGCGAAGCGCTGCTGCTGTATCAGTTGTAAAAAATGGATTGCCGGTACCTGCAGCGATCACCACAACCTTGCCTTCGCTCAGATACTCATTGGCTTTACGACGGCTCATCGATTCGGCAATCGGATCAATGGCAATACCCGAGAGCAAGCGTGTCGCAATTCCCTGTTTCTCAATTTCGGCCTGAATAGCCATGCTATTGATAACCGTAGCAAGCATACCCATGTAGTCGCCCTGAACCCTGTCCATTCCTTTGGCAGCGCCCTGCATCCCCCTGAATATGTTACCACCGCCAATTACAATGGCAACTTCAGCGCCTGCTGCTGTAACCGATTTTATTTCAGTAGCATATATGCTTAGCATAGCCGGGTCGATACCATATTGCTGATCACCCATAAGGGCTTCACCACTCAGTTTTAATAAAATTCTTTTGTACTTCATAAAACGGGTTTTATAATTGTATTTGTATTTTTCCAGTCTTGTGAATCGTTGATGTCAAAAATTGAAAAATGTAAGTGCCGGGTTCGAGATTATTCACTGTTGCAACTAACTGATGTGAGCCCGCTGCAAAATACTGGTTGGCCGGCCTTAGAATTTCCTGCCCATATGCATTGTACAACAGTATGCTTACTTTGTCGGGTTCATTAAGGGTAAATGCAAAAGAAACCTGTAACGAGGCCGGGTTAGGAAATATCCTGATTTCGGGCTCAGATGAAGTTCCTGCAGGGTTTATACCTACGGATGGATCCTGGTATAGCAAATGGAGGCACCAGCTGTTGAGGGTGCCGGTATTTCCACTGAATCCATCATTAATCCTGAGCTGCCAGATGCCATTGATTGGTTTTCCATCGAAAAGTGAGAGTGGGAACTGCGGCCTGTATCGTCCGGTGAAAGGTGGAAGGGCATCAGTAATAGCTTCGGGAGCTTCGTCGTCAAATACAGTTCCATTGTAATTATGGCCGTCGCCACCGTTTCGGTCGCTGAGCAGTACCGATGTGTTGTCGGGCCCTTTAAGAATGATGCGCAAATCAGCTGTTCGGGTATGGGTGATATCAAGACTTAAATCCAGATCAAGCAAAGTTGCGGGATCCGTTACCTCAAACTGATCGTAGGTATTTGTCATATCTCCTATAGCCCTGGGAGTATTCGGAGAGCATGCCTCGAGCGTCACAACCTGATCAACCATATAAGTGAAATGGTTGCCCGGTGGTGTGGTTCCCGGAGGGTTGATGCCCCGCCCGCCGCCGGGATAGGTAGCGATTATGGTGGCAGCAGAATCCTGCACTGCGAAATAATATTCAACAGTTGTTCCTATTGCGTATCCGGGTATTTCAAACCGATAGGTATTTCCGGTTACCTCAAGTGGCAGTGCTGAATCAAAAGTGCTTCCATTATTACTGCAGTAGATTCTGGGTGCATTTTCTCCGGTGGCAATTGCATGATTGCTGCTTACAGTAAGGATGGCTTCACGCGGGAGTGTCGAACTGCCTGAAACTACCGGATTGTGCGAAAACTGTATACGCTGATCCCAGGCCTGTGCCGCAATATTAGCAATGGCGGCGCGTGCAAACGAACCGAAATACGGAGTGTTGATGTGGGCTATATTGTCGCTGGTGGTGTGATAATAGGCATTAAAATCGTACCAGTCTTCAATGGCAAGCATAGCCGGATACCCAAATTGCCAGAATGAAGCATGATCGCTGGCAGTGGTATAATGGTAATTATGATTTAACTGCGGTTGGTAGATAGCAGTGGTGGCAATGTAATCAGCTGTAAAGGCCTGCGATATATCGTTGGTAGCAATGGTGTATAGAAAATTGTTGTCTGAATCCCAAGCTATCATATCGAGGTTAAGCACCCCTATGATATTGTTGCCCTGATTGTAGGCTCGTTGTGCATAGGCATAGCTTCCGACAAGTCCGATTTCTTCTTCATCCCACAAGGCAAAGCGTATGGTGTAATCAAACTCAAACGGAGCAAGAACACGCGCGGCTTCTAACACCGCTGCAGTGCCCGAACCGTTATCATCAGCCCCGGGGGCCGTTGAACCCGAAGGCATATTGTCGTAATGCGCGCAAATAATAAATTCCTGATCAGGAAACCGGGTCCCAGTTTTTGTAGCTATGATATTTTCGCCTCTTGTTCCACTGAACTGCTGTACTTCAGTGGCGTAAACGTAGCTGCTCAGTTTTTCAAAAATAAAATCAGCAGCTTTGGCATTGCCGGCATTCAGATAATGACGTGATGCGATGGTTGTAGTTTGGCCATCAATCACTATTGTTGTGTCGCCGGCCAGTTGCCTCAGCACCAGCATTGCAGCGCTATCGGTGCACAGCGAAGCCAACGAGTCGGTAAGTGGACTATAAGCTATTTGTGCACGGGTTTGCTGACCATGAATGAGCTGTGAAAATAAAATCACAAGGGTAAACACCTTTTTCATAACAATATTATTTGCCGGAATAAGGTGTTGAAATTACAAAAAGGTGTGATACTACTCACTTTGTCCGTGACAATTCTTGTATTTTTTACCACTACCACAAGGGCAGGGGTCGTTACGGCCGACTTTCTTTTCAACCCGGATAGGAGCGGTAACCTGTTGCTCCTGTGTACGGCCTGCCTGCGAGAGCATATCAGTGCGTTCCTCCTTGAGTTTGCTCATATCGGTGCGGCGCGGCATTTGAGCTTCTTTTACCTGTGAAGGCTCCTGAACCGGAAGGTTGGCTTTGATAATAAACGAAGTGATATCGTGGTTAATTTTTTGAACCAGATTCTTGAATAGTTCGAACGATTCAAATTTGTATATCAACAATGGGTCCTTTTGCTCGTAGGTTGCATTCTGCACTGAGTTCCGTAACTCGTCCATTTCGCGCAAATGTTCTTTCCAAGCATCGTCAATTACTCCGAGCGTTACACCTTTTTCGATGGCCAAAGTAACTTCACGCCCTTTATCGTTGTAGGCTTTTTTAAGGTTAGCAATCACCTGCATCGAGTGAATGCCATCGGTAATGGGAATGGCAATATTCTCGTAACGGGATTCATTCTCGTAAACCTCCTTTATTACCGGATAAGAGCGCTGTGCAAGGTTCTCACATTTTTTGCGGTAATTGGCATAAACCCGCTCGAAAAGTTGATCGGTCAGCACCTGTTTGTTCTTCGACAGAAATTCATCTTCGGTAATTCCGGGGTCGTGTGCCAGAGTTTTGAGCAACGAAAGCTGATAACCTTCAAAGTCGCGGTCTTCCTGATGGCTTGATACAATATTATCACACACATCGTAAATCATATTGCTGATATCAACGGCCAACCGTTCTCCATAAAGTGCATGGCGGCGTTTGCGATAAATAACTTCGCGCTGCGAGTTCATTACATCATCATATTCGAGTAAACGCTTGCGGATGCCGAAGTTGTTTTCTTCTACCTTCTTCTGGGCACGTTCAATAGATTTTGTAATCATTGAGTGCTGAATTACTTCTCCTTCCTTAAGGCCGAGGCGGTCCATGATACCTGCTATACGTTCAGAACCGAACATACGCATAAGATCATCCTCCAAGGCAACAAAGAACTGCGAACTTCCCGGGTCACCCTGGCGACCGGCACGTCCGCGCAACTGCCTGTCAACGCGGCGCGATTCGTGGCGTTCGGTTCCTATAATGGCCAGTCCACCAGCTTCTTTTACGCCGGGCCCCAGTTTAATGTCGGTACCACGACCTGCCATGTTGGTAGCTATGGTAACGGTCCCGGCTCTACCGGCTTCAGCAACTATATCGGCTTCTTTCTGATGCAGTTTGGCATTAAGTACGTTGTGCTTTATTTTTCGCAGTGTGAGCATCCTGCTGAGTAGTTCTGAGGTTTCAACCGAAGTGGTACCAACCAGCACTGGGCGGCCTTTCTCAATCATTGCAACGATCTCATCAGCAACTGCATTAAATTTCTCGCGTTTGGTTTTGTATACAAGGTCTTCTCTGTCTTCGCGGATAATTGGCCTGTTGGTTGGAATTACCACCACGTCAAGTTTGTAGATATCCCACAATTCGCCGGCTTCTGTTTCAGCAGTACCTGTCATACCCGCCAGCTTTTTGTACATCCTGAAATAGTTTTGCAGGGTAACTGTGGCATAGGTTTGGGTAGCTGCCTCAATCTTTACATTTTCTTTGGCTTCGATTGCCTGATGCAACCCATCGCTATACCTGCGTCCTTCCAGTATACGGCCGGTTTGCTCATCAACGATTTTAATTTTATTGTCCATCACCACATATTCCACATCTTTTTCGAACAGGGTGTAGGCTTTCAAAAGCTGGTTTACTGTGTGTACACGTTCCGATTTTACAGAATAGTCGCGCATGAGTTCGGCTTTGCGCTCTGCTTTCTCCGCATCGCCGAGATGTCCTTTTTCCAACTCTGCTATTTCGGCTCCGATATCGGGTAATATATAAAATTTAGGATTCTGATACGATGAGGTTATCAGATCAATTCCTTTATCGGTAAGCTCAACAGTATTATTTTTTTCATCAATTACAAAAAATAGCTCATCGTCGATTATGTGCATATTTTTTGATTGTTCCTGCATGTAAAAGTTTTCGGTCTTTTGCATAATGGCACGCATGCCGGGCTCACTCAGGAACTTAATCAGTGCTTTGTTTTTAGGAAGGCCCCTGAATGATCTGAAAAGCTGTTCACCGCCTTTTTTTTCGTACTCGGTGTTGGCATTGTCCGAAAGCAGGGTTTTGGCTTCAGCGAGAAGCTTTGTCACAAGGTTTCGCTGGGCTTCGTATAGTTTTTTGATTTCGGGTTTCAATTGTTCAAATTCCTGATTATCACCACGGGGTGTGGGTCCCGAGATAATGAGCGGGGTACGTGCATCATCAATCAAAACAGAGTCAACCTCATCCACAATGGCATAATTATGCGGGCGTTGAACAAGCTCCTCAGGGTTGCGTGTCATATTGTCGCGCAAATAGTCGAATCCAAATTCATTGTTGGTCCCAAAAGTGATGTCAGCCAGATAGGCATTACGTCGTGCTTCTGAATTGGGTTCGTGTTTGTCGATGGTATCTACTTTTAGGCCGTGAAACTCATACAGCACACCCATCCATTCAGAGTCGCGTTTGGCCAGGTAATCATTTACGGTAACAACATGAACTCCTTTTCCGGGAAGTGCATTCAGGTAAACCGGAAGCGTAGCTACAAGCGTTTTTCCTTCACCGGTAGCCATTTCAGAGATTTTACCCTCATGCAGCACAATACCGCCTATAAGCTGCACATCGTAGTGCACCATGTCCCAGGTAATCTGATTGCCTCCGGCAGTCCATTTGTTGTGATACATTGCTTTATCGCCAACAATGTTAACATGTGAGCGGCTTGCAGCAATATCGCGGTCGTACTGCATGGCTGTTACTTCAATTAGTTCATTCTCCTTGAACCGTCGTGCCGTTTCCTTAACTACAGCAAATGCTTCAGGAAGAATTTCGTTGAGCACCTGTTGGGTTATCTGGTAGTTTTCATTTTCGAGATGGTCAATTTGGACGTAGATTTTTTCCTTCTCATCCATATCCATTTCGGCATCGTTTTCTATCTGCTCTTTGAGCTGAGTGATCAAGGCTTCCTTTTCAGCGGTGGCTGTTGCAATTTTTTCGCGAAACTCGAGCGTTTTATTGCGAAGCTGATCGTTGGTGAGCTTTTCAATCTGAGGATAAACTTCTTTAATTTTATTGAGCTGCGGGGTAATTTCCCTGATGTCTTTATCGGATTTAGTTCCGAGCATCTTTTTTATGAAGGAGAGCATGGTGTTGAGTTAGTTGACGTTTTGCTTTGGCGCTCAGGCGAAAGCGGGCTTTGGCCGGGCAGGTTAAATCACAAACCATGCCGTTTTAAACCGGGCATTGCAAAGGTAGAAAATTTAAGGGATTCAGTTGTGTAAAAGAAGGAGCAAAGGTATAAATAGCTTGTTGTTCAGTGCGATAAGGACCCTGGGTTAAAAAAACAAGCCGCGACATTTTGTCACGGCCCAGGTTTAATATTCATCCTCGTGAAAAAAGAAATCTTCTTTCGATGGATAATCGGGCCAAAGATCTTCGATACTCTCATAAACTTCCCCTTCATCTTCGATTTCCTGCAGATTTTCAATAACTTCCATAGGAGCGCCTGAGCGGATGCTAAAGTCAATCAATTCTTCTTTTGTGGCAGGCCAGGGTGCATCTTCAAGTTTTGAGGCCAATTCTAAAGTCCAATACATGATGCTGAAGGTTTAACGGTTATTTTTTGCAAAAGTAATTTAATTTTAACGATAGTCAAGTCAAAAACGTATGTCCGTTTTTTTTGTTCATTCCTTTTCGCTATTGTGGTCTAAACCCTTGCTTTCCAAAGGGTTTCATTGGCGTTATAATGTACTCCGAACTTCCTGGCAAGCACAAACAGGAAATCAGATAGTCTGTTCAGGTATTTTATAACCATATCGCCCTGCAAAGTGGAGGGATTATTTTCGTATAACCGGATGCTTAATCGTTCGGCACGGCGGCAAACACAACGGGCTATGTGGGTAGTTGAAACAACAGGATGCCCCCCTGGCAGAATAAATGATTTAAGTTCAGGCAGGCTGGTATTCATCTTATCAATTTCGCTTTCGAGCAACTCTATGTCGCCATCTGAAAGCTTGGGAAGCTCCCTGAGTTTTGCTTCAGGGTCGGCTGCCAGCAGCGATTCAGCTGTAAACAGGCGGTCTTGAATTTCAATAAGTAATTCCCGGCTGACTTTATCATCAATCTGATCGCGTATAAGCCCGATAAAAGAGTTGAGCTCGTCGATGGTGCCATAGGCTTCAATCCGCTCATGGTATTTGGGAACGCGGGTGCCGCCAATAAGGCTGGTTTCGCCTTTATCGCCTGTTTTGGTGTAAATTTTCCAGTCGGAATTCATGAAATGGGTATTTTTAAAGTGACCAAATAACAAGATAACCTATGGAATGTTCAGCGTTGAAATATTAATCAGCCTGCTGATAATGCCGCATAGTTCTGATATCGGCATTCAGTTCATCTGAAGCCACCAAGCCGTCAGATAAACGAACAATGCGGTGGGCGTGCCTGGCAATATCTTCTTCGTGGGTAACAAGGATAATAGTATTGCCAGCTTTATGAATTTCTTCGATCAATCCCATAATTTCGACCGAAGTTTTAGAATCCAGATTACCGGTGGGTTCGTCGGCCAGAATAATTGACGGGTTATTTACCAAAGCCCGTGCAATGGCAACACGCTGGCGCTGCCCCCCCGAAAGTTCGTTGGGTTTATGTTTTACACGGTCGGTGAGTTTTACATCTTCAAGTACTTCAAGGGCCCGATCGAGACGCTGCTGCTTACCCACACCCGCATAAATCATGGGTAGTGCTACATTCTCGAGAGCCGAAAGGCGCGGAAGCAGGTTAAATGTTTGAAAAACAAATCCAATCTCTTTATTTCTGATTTCAGCCAGTTCGTTATCCTGCAACTTGCTTACGTCACTTCCGTTGAGCCAGTAACTGCCGCCGGTTGGCGTATCGAGGCAGCCCAGAATGTTCATTAATGTCGATTTTCCTGAACCAGATGGGCCCATTAGGGCAACAAACTCGTTTTTTTTGATGCTGAGCGAAACGCCCCTGAGTGCACGTACCGTTTCGGTTCCAACTTTGAAAAAGCGCGTTATTTCGTCGAGGCGGATAATTTCCTGGTTCATGGATATTTTTTTTACTGAACGAACAAATGTAAAAATAATTGTCAGAATCTGATGATAAAATGCTCAGCCGACATCTCTTTCCTGAAAAAAACCAGACCCATATAAAACAAGTCAATGGTCACTTTAACAGAAGGGTGCCTGCATATTTGTTGCCATGCTGTTTCCATATCAGGCGACCAGTGTATATCGTGAATAATATAAACAGAATCGTTTCCGGCAAGTTCAACAATTGCGTTAAAATACCGCATGGTTGCCTCACTTGTATGATTGCCATCAATAAAAGCATAATCAAGGCTTTCAAAACCTGAAAGCGCTTCGTTGAGTACCACATCGAAATTGCCGATAACAAATCTGGTATTTGGCAAACCCAGCATTTTTATATTGTTGATGGCATATTCAGCTGTAGTTGCGCACCCCTCAACAGAGGTAAACCGGGCTACCGGGTTACCCATTGCCTGATACATGGTGCTTATGCCAACCGAGGAGCCAAGTTCCAGCATGGTTCTGGGCTTGTAATATTTTATAAGTCTTAACAACAACCTTCCATACTTTACCGGGATAGCAGCTCTGCGGGCTATTTCGTTCACTTTACGGAAATAGGTGGAGTATCCTGAGTTTCCCTTACGGGCACCAAAATCAATTACTTCAATGGTGTTTCCATTTCGGAGCAACTGTTTGCGCAGCGATTCTACCTGTTGATATTCAGCATGCTGTTTTTGGTCGTTCAGCACACGGGTAACCAACTCGAAAACAAATGGCGAGTGTATTCCATGCTTTGTCTTGGCACGAAAAAGATACCTGATATACCTGAAAACCATCAGCATAATTGAGAGGGGCGTTATTTTGGCAAAATTAAAAAAAAGTGTCAACCTCCCCAGGTTTCGCGATCGAGGCTGCGGTAATGAATGGCTTCGGCCAGATGCTCGGTTTTGATGGAATCGCTGGCATCAAGGTCGGCAATGGTACGCGCAACTTTAAGAATACGGTCATAAGCACGGGCCGACAAGCTGAGTTTTTCCATGGCATTTTTAAGCAGAACGTGCCCGGCTTCGTCAATCTGGCAGATGGTACGCAGCATTTTTGAAGTTATTTGTGCATTTGCGTGAATGCCTCTTGATTCTTTGTAACGCTCTTCCTGAATTTGTCTTGCCTTCACCACGCGTTCGCGAATGGCGCTGCTGTTTTCTGAGGTACGCACTGCTGATAATTCTCTGAAAGGAACCGGTACTACTTCAACATGGATATCAATGCGGTCGAGCAATGGTCCTGATATTTTGTTCAGATATTTTTGCACCACTCCGGGTGCGCAAACGCATTCCCTGTCAGGATGATTATAGTAACCACACGGGCATGGGTTCATAGCGCTTATAAGCATGAATGAGGCCGGGTAATCAACCGTAAGTCTTGCCCGTGAAACAGTTACGTGCCTGTCCTCAAGTGGCTGCCTTAGCACCTCGAGCACGGTTCTTTTGAATTCAGGAAGTTCGTCAAGAAAAAGCACTCCATTGTGTGCGAGTGAAATCTCACCAGGTTGCGGATTTGATCCGCCTCCGACCAGTGCCACATCGCTTATGGTGTGGTGAGGGCTGCGGAATGGGCGCACCGAAATAAGGGAAGCATTGCGGCTCATTTTACCTGCAACAGAATGGATTTTGGTTGTTTCGAGTGATTCGTGAAGATTGAGTGGTGGTAAAATGGAAGGCAACCTTTTGGCCAGCATGGTTTTTCCTGAGCCCGGAGGTCCGATTAAGATAACATTGTGGCCTCCGGCGGCAGCTATTTCAAGGGCTCGTTTAATATTCTCCTGACCCTTTACATCGGCAAAATCAAATTCATATTCATTTAGCTGAGCATAAAATTCCTCGCGGGTATTTACAATTTCTCGTTCCAATGTGCTTTCGCCATTAAAGAATCTGATGACATCCAGAATGTTTTCTGCGCCATATACTTCAAGGTCACTCACAATGGCGGCTTCCCGTGCATTTTGTTTTGGAAGTACAAAACCCTTAAATCCCTGGCGCTGAGCTTCAATGGCGATAGGCAGGGCACCTTTTATGGGTTGTAATCCTCCATCAAGCGACAATTCGCCCATGATGATAAACTCACCTACCTTATCACTGGTAATTTGTTCAGAGGCTGCCAGAATGCCAATGGCCAAAGTGAGATCATAAGCCGATCCCTCTTTACGGATATCGGCAGGAGCCATGTTAATAACAATTTTTTTTCCGGGAATTTTATAGCCATTGTTGCGCAGTGCTGCTTCGATGCGCTGATGGCTTTCTTTAACCGCACTATCGGGCAACCCGACCATAAAAAACTGAATTCCATTGTCAATATTAACTTCTACGGTAATAGGTATAGCATTGATTCCTACTATAGCGCTGCCAAAAGTTTTGATAAGCATAATATGTCCTAATTTTAAGCCAAGATATAAAATTTTGCAATGTCCGGCAAGTGAATGCCTTAATCTGAAGCGGAGATTTTACTGCAGTGTTGCACAAGGTGAACAATTCGCGGGTGCATCGGTTTATTAGGCATTTACACCCCAGATGCATGAAAGAGCAAGAAGCCAAGTCGCCATGCCGTAAAGTATGTCGTCTTGATATAGATGGTATGTGTGTTGGATGCTTCCGCATGCTTGACGAGATCGCGAATTGGGAGATTATGACCAACAACGAGCGGTTGGAAGTTTTGCGAAAAGCTCACCTCAGGATGCAACTGCGCAAAATTAAGCTCTGATTACTTCCTTTCGGGTTTGTATCCCGATAATTCCAGTATTTCCTGCGGGTTGGTGTTGGCAAGCAAATTGCTGAGCGCTACTTTATTTCGTTTCATATAGGAGCGAACAATTTGCCAGCCGAGCCAGGCACCGGTGCGTGCAGGCGAATCCTGAGAAAAGCTTGAAGTAAAAGGGCCATCGGTCATTAAAATACTAAAAGCCCTGGCATCTGCCTTATACAGCAATTCATTTTCGATGATAAAACTCCATAGATTCTGCTCATTCTCTTTGCACCATTGAATCTGACCAGGGGTGTATCCGATTTTTGTGGCATCATCGGTGTCAGGCAAAGCAACATCCAGAAAATAAAGTACCTTGCCCTCTTCGATCATGGCATCGATGATAAGCTGATTTTTTTTGCTTTGCAATATTGAATTTGCTATTTCACGGAAACTATCCGGCAGTATGTGTTCGGCTGTTAGCCTGCGGGTAATGTATACCGGAACTCCCATTTCACGATATTTTTTATAATTACTTCCCAGGTACATATCGAGCCCGATAATGAGAGCAGTATCGGCGTATTTTACAGGGTATTCAAAGTCAAATCCACTAACGTAAGTGTAAACAACCGGCTGCTTAAAGCTGGGTAGCGCCTTTGCGAGGTTATCAAACGCTGTTTGAAAATCTGCTTCAAGCCGCTTTAAATCAGTATATTGTTTTTCACAATCCCGAAACGTTGCGAGGTTTTGCTGGTCGGTGATAAAATCATGCAATTGTTGCAATGCTTCAGGCGATGTGTATTGATTTCCGAGAAACACCCTGAAATCGGGGGCTATTTTTTCGAGTCCCTGCTTAAGATCGGCAGGTGGTATCGAAAACAGAGCCTGCTCGTAACGTTTTATGCTATGTGTTTGATTGCCTGCTTCCCCTGAGTTGTTATTTTCAGATGTGGTATTTGTGCCATTGGGATTGGAATTGCAGGCAACTAGCAAAAAAATTAGAACAGAAAAGAATAACAGATTTACAAGCGAAAACCGGATTTTCATGCGATTGGATTTATAAGTGGTATTAACCGGGTAAAATTACATCAAAACAAAAAACCCCGGCATTTTGCCAGGGTTTTAACGTTTAACAGTTAATTATAGTATTTTCCATCCAACACCAATGGTAAACATATTGTTTTTCAGATCAAAGGTATTCAGTTTCGAAATGTCGTTTAGCCCTATTTCGTAACGAAGGTCAACGGTAAACATCAGTAAATCGGCACCTGCACCAAACTGGAGTCCCCAGTTGGCATTTTTGATATCGTCTTTGGTAACAGGGTTTTCCCAATTGTCGAACATAATGGTTTTATTTACTGCAATTGAGGCAACCGGTCCGGCCATAATGCGAATATTTGCTGCTTTCACATCAATAAGACGGGCTCCGAGTAATAACGGAACATCAACCGAATTTAACTTGATGGATCCGGAAATTCCGGAGTTGTTATCGTCCTTAAGTGTCCCTTTACGGGTATTAATCAGGATTTCTGGCTGAAAATAAACTTTTTTTCCGAAGCGGGCGAATGCACCGTAATGAAAACTGCTTTTAATATCTTCCTGAATCTGGCTCTGATCGGTGGTGAACTTTGAAAAGGATGCTCCGATTTTTGGGCCAATGGAGAAACCGGGAATAAGTTGGGCATAGCTCATTGAGGCGAATGCAATGATGGATGCTGCCAGGAGGATTTTTTTCATGTTTTAGGTTTTAATGTTAACAAATGTAACAAAAAAATATTCCAAAGTCATTTATAAGCTTAAAATTACACAACGCTTGAGCTTGGCATTTTAGTATCTTCGCACAGGTATAAGTGCTGTTGCTTAGGGCAGCTGTTTTTTGTTTTTTTATGCACCTGAATCATAATCTATGAAACCCCGTTTAAAGTTAATTATACTTTCGGTTATTGGATTGCAATTTTTTCAGCAATCTGTTTTTGCACAATATAAAAGTGTTGCACTGGGTGTTAAAGCTTCCCCATCGATAAACTGGATGAAATCTGATCAGCAGGGATATAAAAGCCAGGGCATTTCTGCAGGAATAGGGTGGGGGTTAATAGCTGAGTTTTATTTCGCTGAAAACTATGCTTTTGTGAGCGGTTTTAATCTCAATTTTCAAAGCGGACGGTTATCTTATCCTGCCATTTATTCAGGCGAAGATGTCGGCTGGGTTGAAAGACATTACCGCTTTAAATACTTTGAAATTCCGGTTGCCATTAAAATGAAAACCGACGAAATTTCAGGAATGCGTTTTTACGGAACAGTAGGCATGGGTTTCTCAACACGGTTGAGCTCCAGGGCCGAAGATGTGCGCACGCTGGTCGGTGAACCTGATATTGAAACTGATTTCAGAATCGTTGATTCACAAACAAGGCTTTTCAGGGCAGCCATGCTTATTGGTTTAGGAGTTGAAGTACCGGTTACCAAAACAGCCTCATTTGTCACTGGTTTACAGTTCAACAATGGCCTCAACAATGTCCTAAAAGGCAATAATGAATTGGATAATACCTCAGAACATCAGGCTATCTCAAACTTTATTGAACTTAATGTTGGTTTTATCTTTTAATCGGTTAAACACTTTGCAGTATGAAAATTACACTGGCTCAGCTCAATTATATAGTTGGTGATTTTGAAGGAAATACTGCGCGTATTATCCGGGCCATTCGCGATGCAGGGGATTCAGGTTCCGATCTTGTTGTTTTTGCTGAATTGGCTGTAACAGGTTACCCACCCCGCGATTTTCTCGAATTCGACGACTTCATAAACTCCACCGCCATAGCTGTTCAGCGTATTGCTGATGAATGCTGGCAGATTGCAGCAATCATTGGAGCACCTGTTCGCAACGAAAGCGGAACCGGCAAACCCTTATTCAATGCCGCATTTTTCCTGTTTGATGGTAAAATTAAACATCTGGCGCACAAGAGTTTGCTGCCCAATTACGATGTTTTTGATGAGTATCGTTATTTTGAGCCGGGTTCTGATTTTGAGGTTGTTGAGTATAAAGGGAAACGCCTTGCCATCACCATTTGCGAAGATATATGGAATATAGGCGAAATTCCCATGTACAACCGTTCGCCCCTTGATATACTTACAGCTAAGAATCCCGATTTCGTAATCAATATTGCCGCCTCGCCATACAACTACAATCAGAGGCTCATGCGACGCAGTGTGCTGCGCGAGAATGCTCTAAGGTATAAACTGCCAATTATCTATGTGAACCACGTAGGTGCACAAACTGAACTTATTTTTGATGGCGGAAGTATGATTTGTGATGCAGGTGGTAATGTAATTGAAGAGCTTCCACTCTTTAGTGAAGAAATAAGAACTTACGCTTTTAATGATAAATGGCTGAATCCCTCACCGGCACCTGCCATTGCCATTGGTGATGAAATTCCGGATATAGGTGAAGTACAAGATGCTCTGGTGATGGGTATCCGCGATTATTTCACTAAGATGGGATTTAGTAAAGCTATACTCGGATTATCCGGAGGAATTGATTCGGCAGTAACCATGGTTTTGGCATCCAGAGCACTAGGCGCATCCAATGTAAAAGGTGTGATGCTGCCATCCGGGTTTTCATCGGGCCATTCGGTGAGCGATGCCCGCATCTTAGCTGAAAATCTGGGCTGTCCCTGCGATCTTATTTCAATTGAAGATGCCTATCAGGCATTTGGCAGCACATTGCATCCTTTCTTTAAAGATTTGCCTTTTGGATTGGCCGAAGAAAATCTTCAGGCGCGCACACGTGCGGTGATACTGATGGCCATGTCGAATAAATTTGGATATATTTTACTCAATACCAGTAATAAAAGTGAAGCAGCTGTTGGTTACGGAACATTGTATGGTGATATGTGCGGCGGCTTATCGGTGCTGGGCGATTTATACAAAACCCAGGTTTACGAACTGGCTGGGTATATCAATCAGCAGAATGAGATAATCCCCTGGAACACTATAACAAAACCGCCATCAGCTGAGCTGCGCCCCGATCAGAAAGACAGCGATTCATTGCCTGATTATCCGCTGCTCGACCAATTACTTTTTCAATATATTGAGAAAAGGCTCGGCCCCCGCGAACTTATTGCTTTAGGTTTCGATAAGGCATTGGTCGACCGTGTGCTGCGTATGGTAAATACTAACGAATGGAAGCGTTATCAAACACCGCCAATTTTGCGCGTTTCGCCCAAAGCATTCGGCATGGGCCGCCGCATGCCTATTGTAGGTAAATATTTAGGCTGATATACAAAAAGCCCTCAAACCTGTATTGAGGGCTTTTCAATTCCTTCATTTATTTTCAGAAAAGATTCAGCGCTTCAACCGATTTAATTTCGGGAAGTGCTTTTTTCACGGCCTCTTCTACACCGTTTTTAAGTGTCATCCGGCTAAACGGGCACGAACCACATGAACCCTGCAATTCTACATTTACCACGTTATCGTCGGTAAGTTCAACAAAACTAATATCACCACCATCAGCCTGAAGGTAGGGGCGTATCTGATCGATAATGTTTTTAACCTTATTGGTCAGTTCTTCGTTGTTTGCCATTTGTATTTGATTTTTTGTGATTTTGCTGTTTTATTTTGTGATTTCAACCACTTTCGATGCATCCCGCGAAGCATTGCGGATGGCAATTTGTTGAGCCGTGCGCTCGGCCAGCAGTCTGAAAGCTTCTGATACCGGCGATGCTGCATCGAGTGCCGCCGGCATTCCCTTGTCGCCTGATTCACGGATACTTTGCACCAATGGAATCTGACCCAATAACTGAATCCCGTATTCATCAGCCATGCGCCGGCCACCGTCGCGGCCAAAAATGTAATATTTATTTTCAGGCAATTCGGCAGGTGTGAACCAGGCCATATTTTCAATAATACCTAAAATCGGTACATTTATATTCTCCTGCCTGAACATACCAACTGCTTTTCGGGCATCGGCAAGGGCAACCTCCTGTGGCGTGGTAACAATAGCCACTCCTGTAACCGGCAGTTGCTGAACCAGGGTAAGGTGAATATCGCCGGTGCCTGGTGGCATATCAATTACCATATAATCAAGCTCACCCCAATCAGCCTCGCTGAAAAGCTGTGTTAATGCATTGCTGGCCATCGGCCCTCTCCAGATTAACGCTTTATCAGGATCAACAAAAAAACCAATCGAGAGTAATTTTATACCATACTTTTCAACCGGGAGTACCAGTGTCTTTCCATCTTTTTGAATGCCTGACGGCTTGGTTTCTACTTCATTAAACATAAGCGGCACCGAAGGACCATAAATATCAGCATCGATAAGTCCTACCTTTGCACCTGTGCGGCTGAGGGCTATTGCCAGATTGGTGGCTACGGTTGATTTGCCAACACCCCCTTTGCCTGAAGCAACGGCAATAATATTTTTAACGCCTTCGAGCAGGGGCTTTTTATCACCCCGCTTTGTGGTAACACGGGAGGTCATGTCTACATTAACTACCACCTGATCGCCGGCAGCGCGTTTTATCGCATTGATGCAGTCGAGTTTGATGGTGTCTTTCAGTGGGCAGGCAGGAGTGGTTAAAACTACCTGAAACGACACCTCGTTCCCGCTGATAGCAATATTTTCAATCATATTCAGACTCACAAGGTCACGGCGCAAATCGGGGTCATTTACCGTGCGCAGTGCATTTAGTATAAGTTCGTTGTTCAAAGTAACCATGGAAGTATATCCTTATTTTAATTTAGAATCGGTAAAGATAAACTATTTTAACAAAGCCTCCCGAAGACCGTTAAAAATTTGCCCGGATCAAGATGTATAAACTATCAGAAAATTTTCAAAGGCCTATTTCGCCGGCTATTTCCGACATGGCATCGATGGCTATTCGGGCGAATTCGCCAATTTCAATTCCCAGATGTTCGCATTCTAGAATATTCTCCCGTTTAACCGAAGCCGCGAATGATTTCTCCTTCATGCGTTTCACCACCGATTTCGGTTTTACCGAAGCAACCTTCCGGTCGGGATACACATAGGCGGTTGCAGTGATTAATCCCGTGATGGTTTCGCCGGCAGCCAGGGCCCACTGAAATTCGGTTGTACGTGGTAACCCGGTTGCTGCTTCGTTGTGCATTTTAATGGCATCAACCACCTCTGCATCAATGCCCATGTCTGATAGCATTTGTGCCGCAACCAAACCGTGCGTAGCGGGGTTGGCCTGTGTGATTTCAACATCCAGATCGTGTAGCAATCCTGCCTGACCCCATGATTCGGCATTGCGACCCAATCGAAGGGCCAAAGCTTTCATAACAGCTTCAGAAGAGAGGCTGTGTGCAATCATTCGTTCACTCTTTACATGATTACTGAGCAAATTGAGTGCAGCTTGGCGTGATAAAAGCATAGTTCACTTGTTTTTTAGTGCAGATCGAGCCCATGAAGCATATAAATACTGTGCTTTATGGTTTTAGTAATTTCAGAGAGGTACTCGTCAACCGCCTTTACTGAACCCGGAAGGCAATAAATCAGGCTTTTGCCCATTACCCCCGCAATGCTACGGCTGAGTAAAGCGTTTGGCTTTTCACTCCCGTATTTAAAGCGGATTAATTCCATGATTCCCGGAATTTCCTTGTCGATAATTTTTTTGACAACATCAACAGTAAAATCGCGCGGGCCAATACCTGTTCCGCCAGTGGTGAAAATCAGGTCGGTGTCGGCTTGTTGCGCAAGTATGGTTGAAAGTTGTTCAGGTTCGTCAGGGATTACAATACGCTCAATAGTTACTTTCCATCCGGTAGTAGTGAAAAAATCGTCAAGCCTTGCTTTGATAGCCGGGCCACTACGGTCTTCATATTCTCCTGCAAAAGCCCTGTCGCTGAGTGTTATAATACTAACCCTGAATATTTTTGGAACATAGGTTGCTTTATCACCTGCTTTAAGTGTGCCACCTTTTATTACCCGGCAAAAAATGCCTTCCTTGGGCATCACGCAATTTCCAACTTCACGGTAAATGGCACAGCGGTCTCCGTGGCACGATTTACCAATTTGGGTAACTTCAAGTTCGGTTTCACCTATCAGAAACCGGTCGAGCGGTTTGGTTTCATACAATACCATTCCGCTGGTGGTAATATTTTCGGCAAACTCACCATAAGCAATGGTTCGACCTGCCATTTGGCCAAATTTTTCAAAGCTTTCAGTGCCCAGCAAGCTTACCTGTCGGTGCCATTTGCCTGAGTGGGCATCGTTTTTTACGCCCGTGGCATTTATCTCAATAAAAGGAACCGGTTTTTTAACAGTTCCTTTTTTCTCTGAAATATTAACTGAAACAATATTAAAGTTCATAGTTTATTTATATTGATTGGCAGGCTTTTCGGAACAATCATCAGGAATTTGCCCATTGTAAACCAGGCCCGCATTGAGAAATAAAAATGCCGACATCAGCAGTGAGCCTCCGAGGGCTATATAAAAGATTTCCTGCATAAATACAGGCATCAGATGAAATCGCGCAAAAACAATACCCATACCCGACATAAATGCAATAATCAGGTAGCTTTTCCACCCGAAGAAAGCGAAAATACATGGATTTTGCTTTTTCATACATGCGATGCGGCGAATATACCGGCGGCTTACTTTCAAAAAAACGAAGTTAAAGAACAATAAAAATCCAATGATGCCAAGTACTATTGTTTCCCATTCAGGCCACGGGGCAAGCGGAGCGAATTTAAAGGCAAGTTTTAGCACGCGATAGGCAGCAAATCCCCATATTGTGGCTCCTGCAAAAAAAAGCCATCGTTTTGGTACACCCGGTTTGAATTTTTTCATGAACTTCTTCATGATTTCATAGAATATCCTGTTTCGTTTTATTCAGAAGCCTGATGTCAACCAATTCCATTTGTTTATCTACGGCTTTGCACATATCGTAAATGGTTAGCAATGCCACACTTACTGCGGTGAGGGCTTCCATTTCAACGCCGGTTTGGCCGTTGCAATTTGCTGTAGATTCGATGCTGATACCTGCATCGGTAATGGTTGCATCAACCGCAATGCGAGATAGCTGCAGCGGATGACACAAAGGAATGAGCCTGCTGGTTTCCTTGGCAGCTTGTATACCTGCAATTTCGGCTACGGTGAGTACATCTCCCTTTTTTATCAGGTTCTCACGGATAAGCTGAATGGTTTCGGGTAAAAGCCGGATAAATCCGGAAGCTGATGCTGTGCGCGTTTGAATTGGTTTGCCACCAACATCAACCATCGAGGCTTTGCCTTTGTGATCGGTGTGAGAGAGTTCATTCTGGTTCATTATCCGGCCGGTTTTAACTTATTATTCTGAAACTAACACTTCAGAAGCTTCAATGTCAGTTTATTATATTTTAAGCGTTCATCAAATTAGCCGGTTCAAACTTACACAATATCTGAATCAAAGAGGCTTATTTATATCCATTATTTCGACAATGACCGATTTGTAAGGCTTCAATTCAGCATGATTTTAAAATTTAATACCTTGCAGCAAAATTAATGTTGTTATGCGGTTTATATTGATATTACTGTTTGCCATTATTCTAATTCCTGAAGATTCTAATAGTCAGATTAATGCACTCCCTGGAATTCTGGTTTTACGCAATGGTTCGACCCATTCGGGTGTTATTTCATTTTTTTATGATCAACCCGGCGAGGTGCATTTGCTCAAAGCTGATGAAACGAAATCCATTTTTCCGTCAGAAGTAATCCGGGAAATCCGATTGAACGGAGGGGAAGTATTTGCTTCGTATCCGGTTCATGAAAATGACATTACTACCTATCTGATATGCCGGTTGCTGATTGAATCTCCGGCTATTAGCCTGTATGCCAAAGATTATTATGGTGTGGAGAGCTATTTGGCGGCTAAAGACAGTATATTGGTGCGTATCGAAAACAATCATATTATCATTAAACGTGAGCAAAAGGAGTATATGTATGTTGACCGGAAATATACCGGAACATTCACCAGCATGATGATTGATAGGCCTGAAATGCTTAACCGGATAAAAAATCTGCCCTTTACCCTGCGGGCATTCGAGAAACTGATTCTGGATTATAACGGCAATTCTGTTACCTATTATTATAAAAATAATGTAAAATACAATACCAGGGGGCAGCATTCTCTATTTGGAGGATATGTAAATTATGCCTCTGCGCGGGGGCTTAAGGTGGCCACAGCCTCGTATGGATTTAATGCAGGCTACAGCTTTTCGCCTAAAAAAGGGCGAAATGTATTTAATTTCCCTTTGCAGCAAATGCAGTTGAATCTGATTGATGGAAGTGTGAGTGCCATTTCAGCTTCTTTTACCTACCGGTTCGATTTTATTATGAAGCAAAATTATTCTCTGTACTTCGATTTACAGGTATTGGAGTTGCTGTACGTAACCGCAAGGGATGGTAGTATTACTGATTTTAACACAGATTTCCAGTTAAGAATACCAATAAATCCGGGGGTTGGCTGTGAAGTGAGACCCTGGCAGCATTTGGCTGTATATGCCGGATTTACACAATTATTTCAACTTGAAGCTTTTCCGGCCAATTTTAATTTAGGATTGAGGTATCGATTTTGAATGAACCCCGCCTTAAAGAAGTTCCCTCGATGGATCCCAGAACAATTCTCTGAAATTGACGATGCAGTCGTTTTTAACTATTCCTCCTTCACTTTCGATGAGTTGCTGCATTAAATCAGAGCCATTGAAATGGTGCTTCCCTGTGAGCATTCCATTGCGGTTTACTACACGATGAGCCGGAACAGAACCTGGTGCGGCATGCGATGCATTCATGGCCCAGCCTACCATACGGGCTGATCCGCCACTGCCTAGATATCTTGCAATTGCACCATAAGAAGTAAACCTGCCATAGGGGATAAGTTTTACAACTTCATATACCTGATTAAAGAATCCATCACTGCTTTTTCCGGATATCATTTTGATTCCTCTTTGAGCTGAAACCTGAGATATTTGATAGCCATTCCCTGTGCCAGAAATATTTTCTCATAGTGGGTTTGAGTGAGCATTACATCTTCGTTCAGATTGCTGTTGTACAAATCAAAGGTATGCATCAGCAGTTTGTGACCTTCGCTCGCTATAATGCCCAAAGTATATTCAAAGAAATCAGTATTGTCGGTTTTAAGATGAATGATGCTGCCCGGAGCAAGTATTTGCCGGTACCTTTCGAGAAACATGGGCGAGGTAAGTCTTTTTCTGGCTTTGGTTGGCTGCGGATCAGGAAAAGTTATCCATATGCCTCCGGCTTCGCCGGCTGCAAAAGCCTTCAGAATCATATCTATGCGCATCCTGAGAAAAGCAACGTTTTGTTGTTGCTCTTCATAGGAGGTTTTGGCTCCACGCCACATGCGTGCGCCTTTTATATCAACACCTATATAATTATTTTCGGGATGCTGTCTGGCAAGGGCTACTGTATATTCTCCTTTTCCGCATCCAAGTTCAAGAATAATGGGATGTTGATTCCTGAAAAACGAATGCCATTGACCCTTTATGCCAAATCCTGATTGTAATTCTTCGAAAGTAGGCTGAAACAGATGCCTGAAACCGGCATTTTCAGCAAAGCGTTCCAGTTTTCTCTTTGCCACGTTGCTATATTGCTATAAATTCATAAACGGTTGCCCGGGAGCGTGCAAAAATAGTGAAACAGCCTGAAATTACGGATGATGTTTTTCGAACTTACTTATTGTGGCAGATTGTAAAGCCACACATCAGTAAATTCACTGCCAGTGAGGGAAGCCATTTTTTCGGAGGCAGCTGATTTGTCGTTAAATCCCTGCAGGCTCACCATGTATAAACCTCTGCGGTTTTGTCCAATAATGGAAGCGTCAAAACCTTTGGTGCGAAGCTGATTTGTAAGCTTTTCAGCATTTTCCACGATACTAAAGGCGCCAGCGATGATAAACCATGAAGGTGATGCCGGCTCAGCAACTACTTCTTCGGGTGTGCTAATCTGGATGGGTTGGGTAGTGGTTTCTTCAGCAGGTGCGTTAACAGCTGGTTTGGTAACAGCGGGTGTTTTAAAACGCGCTGCTGCTTTCTCAGGAGCTGGTTTTGACAGTTCGCCGTAAAACGCTGCGTAACCCTGCGACCATGTTTCAGCTAGACGGTCAGGATGATAAGCCGACCATAACCCGGCACTGATGAGTGGCAGCACTACGGCGGCCCATTTAAGTGCAGCCGGAATACGTCCGGTGCGGCGCATAGGTTCAGCAGGCAGTAGCTTACGGCTTATTTTTTCACCCAGGGCCTCGCGCTTGATGGCGGGTGAAGTAAATGTGGTTAACCCGTATGAGTCAGCCAAAAAGTTGGAGCCAGCCAGCGGTGAAAACTGAATATGCTTTTCTCTGTCAAGATAAAGCTCACCGATATTTTCAAAACCAACCCTTTCATGTGCATCGAGCCGCTCTTTAAGACCGGCAATGGTATGCATTAATATTTCTGAGGCTTCAGCATAAGGTACCTTCAAATCAAGGCTTAAGGCATTGGCCAATAGTCCATCATTGTTGCGCAAATTGGCGTTGAACGCGATGGTGCGGGCAGGTGGCGAAAAGGTATGGTGTACAGGATGAATTTTTGCATGGGAATAATTTGCAATAAATCCACCGAGTTCAGGCATAATTACACAATCATACTCAAAAAGCAAGTTGCTGATGTGTTTGTCAAGATTCATACGGAACGCTTTTTTGCCTCAATTTAACCTAAATGAAGTACAATACTTTTGATGTTAGCAGCTGCTCAATGGCGGCTGTATGAACTTGCTAAAATAAGCCGATTGATGCGGAATATCAAGAAATGTTGGTAAGTTTTAATAAATCATCCGGCGTATCTATGCCTATGGTCTCAAATTCAGTAATTTCGGTATAAATGGTAAACCCATTCCACATCCACCTTAGTTGCTCGAGCGATTCGGCTATTTCAGGCGGGGCAGGTTCAAGTTGAACCAGTTTTTTAAGTATGGCTGTGCGATAGGCATAAATGCCGATATGCTTAAAATAGTCGGCAAATGCAAGCCATTCGTCCTGCTTGTGTCCCCGCAGGCATGGGATAGGTAAACGACTGAACATCATAGCCCTGCCTGCTGCATCGGTTAATACCTTAACTACGTTTTGATTTGAAAGATCGGCTGGTTGACTGATGCGTTTGATGAGTGTGGCTATGTTTACGTCAGAGTTATTAAAGAGTTGCAGCACCTTACTAATTTGCTCTGGTTTTATAAATGGCTCATCTCCCTGAATATTTACGGCAATATCAAAGTGCTGTTCTTTCTTTTCGAGCAAACCAAGGGTTTCTCCAATGCGATCGGTGCCGCTACGGTGCATTTCTGATGTCATTACGGCCAACCCGCCAAATCCGGTTACATGATCGTAAATCAGGATATCATCTGTGGCAACAACAATGGTGTCAATTTCAGGGCAAGCCTTTACCTGATTATAAACTCGTTCAATCATACTAACACCGCCAATTTTCACCAGGGGTTTTCCCGGAAAGCGGGTGGAAGCATATCGGGCAGGAATAATGCCGGCTACTTTTCCGTTTATATCAGAAAAGGCCATGAATTTCAGCGTTAATTTTCTCAATTACTCCGGCAAGGTCTTCCGGTTTTTCAGAATAGTTGAGGTTATCAACTTCAATAATCAGCAATTTGCCAAGGGTGTATTTACTTATCCAGGCTTCGTAGCGGTCGTTCAGGCTTTTGAGATAATCGATACGAATTGAATTTTCATAATCGCGGCCACGCTTCTGAATCTGACTTACCAGTGTCGGAACGCTTGCCCTTAGATAGATAAGCAAGTCCGGAGGTTTTACAAAGGTACTCATCAGTTCAAACAATGAAGTATAGTTATCAAAATCGCGGGTGGTCATCAGATTCATTGAATGCAGATTGGGGGCAAAAATATGCGCATCCTCATAAATAGTGCGATCCTGAACCACTGTTTTGCCACTACTGCGGATTTCAATAATCTGACGAAAGCGGCTATTAAGGAAATATACCTGAAGGTTAAACGACCAACGCTGCATATCTTCATAGAAACTAGGCAGATATGGATTTGTTTCAACATCTTCATAATGGGGTTGCCATCCGAAATGTTTTGCCAGTAATCCGGTTAGGGTTGTTTTTCCAGAGCCTATGTTTCCTGCTATTGCTATATGCATGGTGCTGATTTTGTGTAGGTTTTGTTGTTTGTCGCGTAATTTATTGCTTTGGGTAAAAGTAATAACTTAAACAGAAAGCGCGAAATTTTTTGTGCGAATTACCTCTTATTCATTTAACAATCTGCCACAGCTTGCGAACAATTTGCGCCCGGACAAAACGAAATGAAGTCTTCATTTTGCTGCAATTTTCAGAATTTCATCCGCATAAAAGCGATTGTTGGATAAGCGGGGAACCTTGTACTGGCCCCCGAGTTTGTCGCGCTGTTTTAACCAGCGGTAAAAGGTGCCACCTGGCATTGCCCTGACAATCGGATTGGCAAGTACCATATTGTGATATCTTTTGGCCTCGTAGTCTGAATTGAGAGATTTGAGGGCATTATCCAGAATCTCAGTAAAATAACCAAAATCATCGGGCACTTTTTCGAATTCGATAAGCCATTCATGTGCACCACTGCCGTGTTCGCTGAAATACACAGGTGCCGCTGTAAACTCGTTGATCATGGCGCCGGTTTTTTCGCAGGCACTCTGTAGCGCTTTTAGTGCATTGTCAATAATTAATTCTTCGCCAAAAGCATTGATAAAGTTGCGTGTACGGCCGGTTATTCTGATTCTGTAAGGATCGGTTGAGGTGAATGTTACTGTATCACCAATCTGATAGCGCCAAAGTCCGGCATTGGTGCTTATAATCATGGCATAATTGATACCGGGTTTAACTTCGTGTAAGGGCAAGGTTTCGCCGGTGCTGGTACCGGAATCATTTACCGGCAGAAATTCATAAAAAATACCATAATCGAGCATGAGCAGCATATCATCTGCATCGTTGCGATCCTGAATGCCAAAAAAGCCCTCTGAGGCATTATATGTTTCAAGGTAGTGCATTCCGCCCGAGATAAGCTGCCTGAATTGATTTTGATAAGGTGAGAAGCTGACACCGCCGTGGATAAAAAGTTCGAGGTTAGGCCACACTTCGCGGATGTCGTTTTTACCTGTGATTTCGAGAATGCGCTTGAGCAAAACCAATGTCCACGACGGAACTCCGGTTATGTTAGTTACATTCTCATGCCGGGTGATATTGGCAATTTTTTCAATTTTACTCTCCCATTCCGACATAAGCGCTATTGAAAGATCAGGAGTTCGGATTAGTTCAACCCATGTTGGCAAATTTTCCATGAGTATGGCTGATACATCACCCACAACAGTACCTGCTTCAGGGTTATCAGGAAAATGCGTGCCCCCCATCCCCAGAAATCTGCCTGAAAAAACTTCAGTTTCAGGATTATTGTTACAATAAATGGATAATAGGTCCTTTCCTCCTTTAAAATGACATTCATCCAGTGCTTCCTGACTTACAGGTATAAATTTACTTTTGTCGCTTGTGGTGCCCGATGATTTGGCAAACCAGCGGATTTCGGAGTTCCACAAAAGGTTTTGTTCGCCTTTTCGCAAACGATCAATGTAGGGTTTCAAATCATCATATTCATTAACAGGCACGCGCGAAATAAAATCGCGGTAAGAACTTATGGTTGAATAATTGTATTTTTTTCCCCATTCAGTATTGCGGGCTGAAAGAATGAGTTTTTTAAACCACTCATCCTGAACATCTAACGGATATTTCATAAATAGTTCAATCTGATGCATACGCTTTTTCATGAACCACGAAATCACAGAATTAATCAATGTCATAAACAGCCCTATTTACCTACAAATTTAGTGTTTTTAATGATTGAAAGTTCTTGTTGAGGTTGTTCTGCAGGCATGCAGACTGCTCATTTTTGTAAAAAAACGCAATTCAGTCATGCATGTTGTATATTTGCATAAGACACATTAAAATTTTCAGCCGGAGTGATTGTATTCCCAAATGCAAAAATAAATCTGGGCCTTTTTATCCGGAAACGCAGAAGCGATGGGTTTCATGAGATCGAAACCATCATGCTTCCGGTAGGATTATGCGATGCCCTCGAGATTACTCCTGCTTTAAACAATCAGTTTTCGTTTATAGCCACAGGAATACCGGTTGATAGTCCGGTTGAGAAAATAAGTTGTGTTGCAGCCTACCGGATGTTGCAGCATCAATTTAAACTGCCGGCTGTTAGCATGCATATGCATAAAGTTATTCCATCGGGCGCTGGTTTGGGTGGAGGATCATCTGACGGGGCGTTTGCAATTAAATTATTGAATCGTTTGTTTGGGTTAAAATTGTGCAATCAGGCAATGTCAGAGCTGGCTTCCGAACTTGGCAGTGATTGCGCCTTTTTTATTCAAAACAGGCCGGCTTTGGCATTGGGCAGAGGCGAAATTATCGTCCCGATTAACCAATTGTTGAAACCGCTTTTTCTGGTGTTGGTTAAACCTTCGGTGTCGGTGCCCACTCCATGGGCCTATAGTTTAATTAACCCCGCCGATCGTGCGCTGCCAAACGCATTGCCCGCTGAAGTAGAATCATGGAAAGAATTATTTACCAACGACTTTGAAGAGCAGGTAATGAAACATTATCCGGTAATTGGTGAGATAAAGCGTACACTTTTGAAAATGGGTGCCTCTTTTGTTTCAATGAGTGGAAGCGGATCATCGGTATACGGTATTTTCAAATCGCCTCCGCTGATCGATCCGGCTTTGCGCGGATTTTTTATCTGGAAAGGCTGGATTTAAGGAATGACCAGAAAAAAACTACCATCATATTATTTTGGTGCGATACGCAGCAGATAAATTCCGAGTATTCCAAAAAGTATATTGGGTATCCAGGCGGCAATCAGCGGCGGCAAATTGCCATAGGTGGCAAAAACGGTGGTAACCTGCATAAAAAGGATAAAGGCAAAACAAATGGTGATTCCTACACCAAGGTGAAATCCAATTCCTCCTCTCACTTTACGGCTCGAAAGTGAAACCCCGATAATGGTAAGCACAATCGTAGCAAATGGGAAGGCAATTCTTTTATGTTTTTCAATCTGAAATTTCATCAGATTTCCGGAACCTCTGAGTTTTTCAAGGTCAATAAATTCGCGCAATTCACGGTAGTTCATATACACTGCATCATCAACATCAACATCAAAATCGGTAGGTTTCAGATTTAGCAGGGTATCACGTTCAGCCCCCCGGGTTATTATTTCGCCTTTGTCGCCAATCTGACGGGCTACCCAGTTCTCAATTTTCCACATACCTGAGATACTGTCCCAACGAATATTGTCAGATGTCATTTTATAAATCAATCCTTTATCATCAAATTTCTCGAGCGAAAACCTGAAACCTGTATTGGTACTTTTGTTAAAACTCTCAACATAGGCATATACACCCGGGCTTATTTGCATGTGGACGTTGGTTTCGGCTCCTTTGGGCTGTTTTTTAAGGTACTTTTTTTGAAATTCCTGCATGTTCTTACTCGTTTCGGGAATCAAAAAATTTGTAAGTATAAACGACATTGTTGCAAGTGCAAAAGCTGCAATCATATAGGGCCTTAGTATGCGCCTGAAACTAATTCCACTGTTAAGGATGGCAACAATTTCGGTATTTGATGCCATTTTTGAGGTAAAGAAAATTACAGCAATAAACGTGAAGAGTGCACTGAAGAGATTGATGAAGTAAGGAAGAAAGTTGGCATAGTATTGAAAAATGATGGCTTCGAGTGGCGGCTTGCGCTCAAGAAAATCGTCAATTTTTTCGGAGATATCAAAAATGATGATAACCACCGCAAGCAGTGCAATTGCATAAAAAAACGTACCCAAAAATTTACGGATGATATATAAATCGAGTTTTTTCATGCAATTTGATCAATTGAGCTATTTCAACGTATTTGTCCGGGCTTTAGTATCAGAGGCGTTGCCCGAGTTTTTTCACCATTGCAGCCTTCCATACTGCAAAAGTTCCTTCTGTGATTTTTTTGCGGGCTTCGTCGACCAGCCAAAGATAAAACGCGATGTTGTGCTGGCTGGCAATCATAGGTCCGAGTATTTCACCTGCCACAAACAAATGCCTCACATAAGCCCTGTTATAGGCTGAATCGACAAATGAAGCGCCATCAGGATCGAGGGGCGAAAAATCGGATTTCCATTTTTCGTTTCTCAGATTGATAATTCCGTTCTGTGTAAAAATCATGCCATTACGGCCATTTCGGGTCGGCATTACGCAATCAAACATATCAACGCCCTGCGATATGCCTTCGAGTATATTTACCGGTGTTCCTACACCCATCAGGTATCGTGGTTTGTTTTCAGGTAAAATATTGCATACCAGTTCGGTAAGTTCATACATGGTTTCAACAGGTTCGCCCACGGCCAATCCACCAATGGCATTTCCGCCGGCAGCGCACGAAGCTATTTTTTCGGCTGAGCGTATTCTTAAATCACGGTAAGTGCTGCCTTGCACAATCGGAAAAAGTGTTTGCTCATACCCGTAAAGTCCATCGGTTTCATTAAACCGGCGAATGCAGCGGTCGAGCCAACGGTGGGTAAGTTCCATTGATTTAACGGCATAGTCATAATCGCAAGGATAAGGCGTACATTCATCAAAAGCCATTATGATATCAGCTCCGATTGTGCGCTGAATATCCATAACTCCTTCAGGGCTGAACATATGGCGCGACCCATCGATGTGCGATTGAAAAACTACACCTTCTTCCTTCATTTTTCGCCGTGCCGAAAGAGAATAGACCTGATATCCGCCACTATCGGTTAAAATGGGCTTTGACCAGCCATTAAATTTATGAAGTCCGCCCGCTTTCTGCAGAACATCAAGACCGGGCCTTAGGTAAAGATGGTAAGTGTTTCCAAGAATAATTCTGGCTTTTACATCCTCATCTACATCGCGCATGTGAACTGCTTTCACCGTACCGGCTGTACCCACCGGCATAAATACCGGGGTTGCAATGGCGCCATGATCGGTATTTATGATACCGGCCCGGGCATTTGAATGCGCATCTTTGGCAGTGAGTTGAAAATTCATCCGTCAACACATTTTTTGGATGCGCAAAGGTAGCAATCTTATGCGCGCGTGCAATCGGCTAAAAGGATGGATTGTGATAAAGCCAATTCTGACAGGAATAAGAATTTTGTGTTATTCAGTCAGCGGTTTATCCGCAAGATTTTAAATTGGTGTATCCCAGATTCGGAAATTGATGATTGGAAATCTGAGACGAAGTCTCACTGTGCTGATATTCTGAGTTGATGCTGCACCACATAAGCATCGCCACATGAAGGTTTTATGGTACATTGAATATTGCCTCCCTGTGTGCCAACTTTCACTTTAACCACAGGTTTATCCGATGGGCCTATAAAGCTGCAGCCTTCGGGAAGTTGCCAATGGTATGTGACTGTATAATCATCAGGCAAACTTAACGTAATGATATCTCCGGGAATGGATTCAGCAGGCCCTGAAATTGCCGGTACATTTGTAAGTGAATAAACCCTTACATAATCAATTTCCATTACTGCATTGTGTAAATTGATGTCCACACCTTTGGTTCCGCCCCAATTTCCGCCAATTGCAATGTTTATAATCAGATGGAATCGTTTATCGAATGGCCATGTTTCAGAATTTTGCGTATGGTCGTTGGCAAACGAGAAATAGCGCCTATTGTCTACAAATCCATGAATGGAGTCAGGGGTCCATTCCAGCGTGTAGGTGTGAAATCCGGTTGAAAAATCAGGTACTGTAATCTGTTTGCCAACTTGTGTTCCAATAACATGGTTATAGGCTTTTGTATGCACGGTAGCATGTACTTCGGCCGGATCGTAGCCAACATGTTCCATAATGTCAATTTCACCGCTGCCCGGCCAGTTGCCATATTCCGAATCGGTTGGCATCACCCAAATGGCTGGCCATGTGCCGCGACCTTCTGGAAGGCGGGCATTAATTTCGAACCTCCCGTATAGGAAGTCACCTTTGCCTTTGGAGGTCAATCGTGCTGATGTCCAGTTTCCATTTTGATGCCATGCTCTGATAATGAGCTTTCCATCAACTACTTCGGCATTTTCAAGCAAAGATGTATAGGTTTGCAACTCATTGTTTCCCCAACCGTTGTTATGTCCGATATCATAGCTCCATTTTGTATTATCAGGCCTGCCTGATTTGGTAAATTCGTCGCTCCACACCAACTTGTAGCATTGCTGTGCCTGCACTGAAAAAGTAACGAAAACCAGAACGAAATTCAGTAAAAATCTCATTTTTAAAGGGTTAATGATCAAATGAAAACCGGAAGATGGATATACCGTTCAAATACCAGGCAAAAACCAACCACTGCCTATGCCATCATCGGGTGGAAACAAGTCCACTTCATCCATCCCCGGTTTCATCAAGCACACATAAAACCAACCAAGGTTAATTTAAAAATCCTTCACTGGCACTCAATCAGGAGCATCAATACTGGTTCGAAAGGCAAAAACTGAAAGGCCATTGAAATCAGGTATTTTTATCCCAATGGCCTTTCAGCACATAGTTTAGTAACCCTGATTTTGAACGAATTTGCCTCCGGAAAGGTCAATCTCAGCCTGTGGAATAGGAAGGAATCCACGGGTTGCCGGATTAAAGGTTACATCGAAAATTGACTGATCACCAACGTAGTTGAGACCTCTTATGCCACTATACGAAAGAACTGATGTGGCATAGGTCATTCCTTTGCGGATAACATCGAAATAACGGATGCCTTCGAGCGATAATTCGAGGCGACGTTCGTTAAATATGTTATCGGCTGTAGCCGAAATACTGCCCAATCCAACGCGTGCCCTCACTTTATCGAGGTATTGCTGTGCATTGGGGCTTCCAAGTTCAGCTGCCATAAGTAGTACATCTGAGAAACGAATTATACGGGTATTGCAGGTGCGATTGAGTTCAAACTGGCCATCTGACCCCCAATGCTCTGCATCAGAAGTATACTTTCTCGAGAAATAACCTGTATGCTGATATCCGATTGAAAGTGAACCGTCAAGCTGTTCCTGCGTTACAACGGTATACTGATACCTTGGGTCGTTTTGGATGTCGTTAACGAGCTTCTGACTCACAGTGGCAAAACTCCATCCGCGGTTCCAGTTTGTAGAACCTGTAACGCGCGGGCCCTGCATTTGAGCAGCCAGGTTACCTTCGCCACCTCTAACATAACCCCAATCCCACCAGGCCGGTGTGTCGCCATGTGCAATTTCGAAAACCGATTCAATGCCATTTTCGCCGGCAAGGTGAAAGTTCATCGAGTAATCTTCGAACAAATCATGGCCGCTGTTGGCAATCAGATCTTCGAGATAAGCAAGAGCAGCAGCGCGGTCGATGGTAGTGGCACCAGCCTTGAGCTCCTTGTTGTAAACACCGTTGTAGAACAAATATACGCGGCCGAGTAGGCCTTCGGCAGCCCATTTGGTAATGCGACCTGCTTCGGCAGCAGGCACTGATTCGGGAAGATCAGCCATAGCTTGAGTCAGGTCAAGTGCTATCTGATTGTAAACATCTTCAGGATTGGCCTGAGGTTGGCTATACTCCGAAGGCCCGCTTAAGGTATGGGTGAGCAGTGGAATATTCTCAAAAAATCTCACCTGTTCAAAATAGAAATAGGCTCTGAGGAATTTGCATTCGGCAACAACCCTTGCTTTAAATGCATCAGATGCATCCACTTCGTTTATTTTCTCCATCAACAAATTAGCACGGTAAATACCCATGTAATTTTTTACCCATAATCCGCGCACTATCAGGTTTGTGGCAGGTATATTAAAGGTGTTCAGCTCATTTTCATCCTGACCGTCGTTGGCATCAGCGCCACCGGCATAAGAATCATCAGAAAGGATATCTGAAACAGTTACCAGCGGACCCCATGCATACGGCGGACCATCATACCCAAGAACATCATATACTGCTACCAGAGCCTGAGTTGCCTGTTCCTGTGTTTTATAAAATGTAGTGGTAACTTCCTGGTCCAAAGGCTTAAGGTCAAGAAAATCCTTGCTGCAGCCAGAAACAAAGGTGAGCAGTATAATTATACCGATTGCTCTTGTTATATTGTTTTTCATCGCTTTCGTTTTTTTGGGAAGTTAGAATGTGAGGGTTGTTCCAATGCGCCATGTTCTGGCTTGCGGATATATACCACGATCGATACCAATATCGAACGAACTCATGGCACCAATTTCAGGATCAGCTCCTGTGTATTTGGTGAGAGTCAGAAGGTTTTCTCCTGAAACATAAATTCTCCATATACTGGCTCCGAACTTTTTGAGCAGTTTGTTGGGTATGTTATAACCAAGCTGCATGTTCTTCAATCTCAGGTACGATCCATCCTCAATGTAAAGGTCAGATATACGGTAGTTGTTGTTCACATCAATCCAGGTATAACGGGGTACAGTATTAGAGGTTCCTTCGGCTGTCCAGCGGTCGAGTATGGCGGTGGTGCGGTTGGTGTAACGAAGATCCTGACGCTGGCTTCCGTTGAAGATATCATTGCCATAGGTTCCGGTAACCAGCAGGGCAAGGTCAAAATTTTTGTATTCAAACGAAGCATTCATACCAAATGTCCAGTCGGGAGTGGGATTGCCAATCATGGTGCGGTCGAGATCGGTGATTTTGCCATCGTTATTTACATCAACAAACTTCACATCGCCGGGTTTGGCATTGGGCTGCAACGGTAGACCGGTTACGCCAATATGTTGGTAAATTTCAGCCTGATTCTGGAAGATGCCATCCGTTTTATATCCCCAGAAATAAGCGATAGGGAGACCTTCTTCAGCGCGGGTCACAGTGCCGGCGACAGCCCAACTGGCTCCATTGATAACTTTTTCGGTATTTCCGATTTTGGTCATCTGATTTTTATTGTAGGATGCATTAACTCCAATTGAATATTTGAAGTCTTTAACCATACTTCTCCAGTTTACTGAGAGTTCAACCCCTTTATTCTGAACACTACCTACGTTTGCTACAGGAGGTTCATTGCCTACATGGCCCGGAATAGGGATGCGTTCAAGTAATCCGCCGGTTTCTTTGTTGTAGTAATCAACTGTGACCTGGAGGCGGTTATTGAAAGCAGCGAAATCAAGAGCAATGTCAGTTTGTGTTGATTCTTCCCAGTGAATATCAGCATTTTCGATATAGGATGGAGAAGCTCCAACAAGTCTGCCTCCACCAAAGATGTATCCTCTTGATTTATCAATGGTTGAGATAAACTGGTAATTACCAATTTCCTGATTTCCATTTTTACCCCATGATGCACGGAACTTTACAAGATCGATATTGCTCATTTTCGGGAAGAAGGGCTCATCGCTGGCAACCCACGAAAATCCTACTGAAGGAAATACGCCATAGCGGTTATTGGGGCCAAATTTTGATGATCCGTCACGGCGAAGAATTCCGGTAAACGAGTAGCGGTTTTTAAAGTCGTAGTTGATACGTCCAAAGGTTGATGCCAATGCCGAATGAGCAGCTCCGCCATTAGCAACCCATGCAGTATCTGTAGCCATATTAAGGTATACATGGTCAGGGTCAAACAAGGGTACTTTGGCGTTAAAACCGTAAAGGTTTTCGTAATTGTACTTGCTAGCGGTGGTACCTGCAAGAATTGAAAAGTTATGCTCGTTTATTTTTTTAGTGTACGATGCAGTGTTTTCCCATTGCCATGTGTAGTTACGGTCAATACTTTTGCTAACCGACGTTTTTTCAACATTCAGCTGAGCTCCGTTGAGATAAAACAGCGGTCTGTAGCTATCGTTAAGCACATATGCCAGGTCGATACCAAGGCTCGTTCTAACTTTTAGCCCTTTGATAATTTCTGCCTCGCCATAAATGCTTCCTACAAGTTTGTCAACACGGGTTTTGGCATTTTGTATTTCAAGTAAAGCCAGTGGGTTAACAATCTCAGCTCCAACAAGGTTTGAGATGCCGTAAACATTGCCATTTTTGTCTTTTACAACCGGCTCATTTGAATAGGGTTGCAGTGCCAGAATATCAGGGTCAGTTTCATATACGGGGGTGAGAGGATCAATATTTAAGGCGCTGCTATAAGCTCCGTTAAATGATTGATTGCTCGCAATACCTTTTCTGATTATATGTGTATAGGCCAGATTTTGTCCGAAATTAAAAACTTTGTTTACCTGGCTGCGGGTGTTGAGGCTGGCGGTGTAGCGGTCGAACTGAGATTTTTCGCCTCCAATAATTCCTTGCTGTGAAAAGTAAGACATTGATGATGCATAAGTGGTTTTGTCATCTCCGCCTGTAATAGAAAGTTCGTGATTCTGAATGGGAGCATTTTTAACAAAAAGCTCATCCTGCCAGTTGGTGTTGTGTTTGGCTACTTCATTCAGGTCGAAAGGTTCAGGAAGTCCGGCATTGCGGGCTCCTTCATTCATTATCATACGATACTGATCGGCATCAAGCATATCCAGCTTATGGTAAACATTCTGGATTCCGGTATATCCTGAATAGGACACATTCATTTTGCCTGACTTTCCGCCTTTTGTTGTAATAAGTACAACACCATTGGCGGCCCTGGCACCATAAATGGCTGCCGAAGCAGCATCTTTAAGCACATCAATCGATTCAATATCGCCCGGGTTAAGGTAATCAATACCTCCAACAGCAATTCCATCTACAATGTAGAGAGGGTCGGCATTTCCGGTAGTACCGGCTCCGCGAATGCGGATGGTAGGTGCTTCACCGGGCTGGCCTGAAAGGTTGGTTACCTGAACGCCGGCGGTACGTCCCTGCATCGCCTGTTCGATGCGAAGTACGGGAGTTGAGGTAATTTCTTCAGAATTAACTGTTGAAATGGCACCGGTTACTACTTTCTTCTTCTGGGTACCGTAACCAACAACCACCACCTCGCTCAGGTCTGATGCTTCAACCTTAAGGCTAATGTTAATTGAACTGCGGCTGTTGATGGCGATGCGTTGGGTTGCATAACCGATATAGGAGATTTCAATCTCAGAAGTAGGTTTTAGCACATTGAGCTTGTAATTGCCTTCAATGTCGGTAATGGTTCCGTTTGAGGTGCCAACTTCTTTTATGGTAACCCCCGGAATTCCTTCACCATTATCACTATCGGTGATTTTACCGGAAACACTGAAAACCTGCGCAAAGCTCATGCCTGCACAAAGTAATAGAACCGGAATAAACAGGAATGCGTGTATTATTTTTTTCATCGGCAGGATGTTAATATTTATGAATCAATGAATTGTGAATGCAAGGAATTTGCTGAATTCAAAAAATTTTAATTTTTCTGGAATACCCTGATGTAGTCTACCTTCATTTGTTGCGGAAAAACGGTGGTTCCATCCGGATTACCGGGCCAGATACCACCCACGGCTACATTAAAGATAAAAAACTGCGGGAGATGAAATTCTGACATATGCGAAGGTGTGATATCCACTTCATTAAACTTAATATCATTCACATACCAGGTAATTTTAGTTTCGTCCCAGATGATGGTAAATACATGATACTCATCGGCGAAAATTCCCGAAGGCAGGGTATAAGGCTGACCAGACTGAACGTGGCCTCCGTTATCCCAATGTACGGTTCCGTGCACGGTTTTTTCGCGGTTATTGCCACCTACCATTTCCATGATGTCAATTTCGCCGCAGGCAGGCCAGCCAACATTTCCTATGTTGTTTCCCAGGGTCCATAAAGCAGGCCATATTCCCTGGCCTTTTGGTAAAAGAGCCCTTATGTCAACACGGCCATAGGTAAAGGTTTGCTTATTTTTCGAAATAAGCCTGGCTGAAGTGTAGCTGCTATTCTGGTAAGTTTCATTCCGGGCTTCGATGGTTAATAATCCGCCTGAAACAGAAGCATTGTCGGCTTTGTAGTATTGTAACTCATTGTTTCCCCAGCCGCCGGCACCTGTTTCGGGTGTCCAGTTCTGGCTGTTAAGTGATGTGCCGTCGAATTCGTCGTTCCAAACGAGATTATAACCGGCATAAGAGATGGGGGTTGTATAACCTTCGCCAATTGTAACAGGATCGTCAGAATTCAAACTGAATTGTTTCACTTCCTTGATATAGCGTCCTGAGCTGCCATAGGCCCTTACTTCAATCTGATAGGTGCCGGGCTGATACACTTCATAATCAAATTTACCGGTGGCATTGCTTGCAATTGCCGAAGTGGAAGAAGCACTGTACAGCCGGTATTCAACCGTATTTATTGCAGTGGCTTCTATTTTAACAATGCCTGTACCACTTGCAGGAGGAGTTATCACTACTGAAAGATTGGTCGGGACTGTATTATCCACCTTGGGCTCATCTTTTGCACAGGCAGAGAGTAAACCGGTAATCAATGCTATTGAGAAAATGAAATAACAGGGTTTGAATTTCATGAGGTATAAAATTATATAAAGAGGCAGGTGATCCTGCCTCTTTATAATGGTTTTTAAAAATTTACTGGAACCTCAGATTTCTAACGTAGAATGTCCCGTCAACAGTGTGTCCTGATCCGCCTATGGCAAGGCCGATAAGGTCGAGATCGGTTCTGGTTTTGGGTGTTCCGGTACCTGATGTTGGTGACTCAAGCTGGAAAGTGTAGGTTTTCCATTCATCCATCGGTACGGTGGTCGGGTCAACATCATATTCAACCCAGCTTGTCCAGAATTCCTGTGTTTGACTGGCATCAGCTATCCACAGAACAATACCTTTGGTTAAACCACCTTCACTATAGGTATTGGTACTTGGAACATAAACATCAATAGATACAGTTGTGAAGTTATCGAACTGGCAGTCATAGGCCAACTGGAATTTTAAGTCGGGATATTGTTCTGCGCTGCGTTCAAATTTACCTACCTTGGTTGCTGTTGCGTCAGCAGGATCGTCAACGCCTACTGTAAGGATCGAAGCTGAAGTTGTTGGAACAAGTTCCTGAACGTTGGCAGCATCAGTTGCAGCAAAGGTGTTAAACATGGCTGTTGGAGTTTGATTTGGTAAATCTTCTCCAAATGGAATTTCTTCTTCAACTACAGCAGGCTCAAGTGAAGGATCTGAGTACGATGCATAGCTGAAATCCCAGTATACACCATCGAACTGATAGGATATAATCATAAGATCATAGCCGGTACGCTGTTCAATTGAGATTTTAAATTGCTTGCTTGCCTGTGGATCCGGTGATTCGCCGGTTGAAGTAAGTTTTGCAAGACCCATCCACACACCCTGACCGGTGAGTGTAACCTGATTGGTTGTTGGTTCGTAGGTGAAAGCGTGTGTACCACCAAGCAGTGCACTTACATCAGCACCATTTTTATTGATCATATTTGCAGCAACAGCCGGGAAGCATGTTCCCAGAACGGCAGTTCCGTCAAATATTACATCTTCTCCCCAGAAATAGCCTTTATCGTCGAATACAAAGCGGCCATCGCGGTAAAATGTAAATTCATGATAGTAAATGCAAGGCCTTACTCCGGTATTGTCGAGCGACCACCATGAGCGTGCTGCTTCAACACTGGGACCTACACCCATGCAAGTGCCTTCGCGGAATAATTTCCAGGTTTTTGAGGTGGCTCCTGCCAGCAAAGCAATGGCGCTGTTGGGATCTTTAATCTCAACTGTTTTCGAGAAATTGGCAGTTGCATTGGCCGAATTTTTGGCAGTTAGTACAATTTCGTAATTGCCTGCAGCTGTATATGTGTGCGTTGGGTTTGCTTCAGTTGAAGTTTGTCCGTCGCCAAAGTTCCAGCTGTACGAAGTGGCATTCTGCGAATAATTGGTAAATGAAACTTCCAGATAATTTGTGGCATTAACCGCATACTGGAAACTTGCGATTGGGTTTGCCGGAGGTTCAGTGCTGTCTTTTTTGCAGGATACTACAACCACTGAGGAAATTAATCCTAGTGAAACCAGCAGCAATTTGCTCCATTTTGCAAATTTGTTTTTCATGGTGAATGTGTGTTTGAGTGATTGGTTTTGGTTTAAAAAAGTATTTTTACCCTTGTTGGTTTTGCATATGGTCACTAAAGATAAATAAAAACATCGTCAATAGTAACATGCAAAGGGCAAATCTAAGTTCGATGTACTGAAATTAAATAATATTTATGCTCATCAATATTACATCAGCCTGGGCGTTTGATTACATCAATATTACATCAGAAAATTATAAAATATTGTTTAATAAATGTTTATAAATGATAAATTGAAATATTGTCACACTTCATAGCAGAAATGCAGACACCAAAATTATCACAAGTGTATTTAAATGATGAAATTTGTTAAGCATTAAAATGAAAGGATAAAATCGATAAGATTTACATTCCTGTCGAGGTTTAGTTTTTTCCGCAATCGATAGCGGCTAATTTCCAGACCACGCACAGAAATATTCATCAGTGGCGCTATTTCCTTCGAAGAAAGATTCATTTTTAAATAGGCACAAAGACGCAGTTCTTTGGGTGAAAGTTCAGGATAAACCTCTTTTAACCTTCGGATGAAATCCTGATGAACCTCATCAAAGTAGGCATCAAAAGCTTCCTGATGCTTTTCGCTGCTCAGTTCCTTATTTATCTTTTTCACAAGCAATGATATTTCATGCTTATGATGACCAGTATCAGAGGGTTTTTGCAGCAAATCGTTGAGATGCTGCCTGAGGGTGGTGAGTATTTTATTTTTGTGTACCAGATTTAAGGTTGAATTGGCCAGCTCTTTGTTTTTATGATTCATTTCATTCATGAGCGTTTCGTTGCGCAATTTCATAATTTCCTTTTCCTGGATGAGTGATTGCTCCCTGAATTTAAGTGATTGCTCTTCAAGTTCTTTCTGATGATTGTGCATGGCTTTTATCCTGGTTTTTTCAAGCCTCTTTTTCTGAAAATATATGTTACCGGCAATAATTAGCAGCAGCAGCAAAAGGTAAATGGCATAGGCTATTTTAGACCTGTGAAATGGCGGGTAAATTCTGAAAGTGTATGCTATTGCATTGCCTTCAGATGTGTAAGCATTCATTGCCCTCACTTCAAAGGTATAGGTGCCCTCAGGTAAGCTTGTGTATTCTTTAAAATTGCTTTTATCCCAGGCTGACCAGTTTTTCTCGTAACCCTTCAATCGGTACGAGAATAAAACCTGCCCTTGCTGTTCGTATCCCGGACTGGCAAATGTAAAAGTAACGGCATTAAACCGGTAGGGTAGTGCATCAGCCACAAACTGCCCGGTTTTACTCGAACTGTCGGCTAAGCTGGCTGGTGGATTTAATCGCTTGCGTATATTGCCTTCTTTTCCAAAGGTTACTTCTCGCAGATATACCGGGTCAGAAACCTTGTAGTCAATCGTGAAATTCGGGTCGTAATGAATAAGCCCGCTTTGAGCGCCGATATAGATATTTTTTGAGTCCTGAATGTAAATATTTTCAAAGGCCGGAATCAGTGCTTTATTGATAGGATAAAACGGAATTTCGACATTGCTGTAACTGCCATCTTCGAGCAACCGGTAAACGCCAAGTTTACTGAGTGAAAAGTACCAGAAGTTACCTTCGGCATCTTTGGTTATTTCACTGATAAATGGTTGCTGATTCCTGAAAATCTGATTATAATTGTTCTGAGGTTCAAATTTGTTTTTGACTACATTAAATGCATAAACGCCGCTACGGGTGGTTATCAGTATCTTATTGTTGATTTTGTTTACATTATAGGGGAATTCATCGGGAAGTCCGTAGCCTTTGTTGTAGAGTTTTACCTGTTTAACTTCTTTAAGACCAGGTTTAAGAATAATGTGAAATAAGCCACGGTAGCCATGCGAAATCCATAAACTTCCGTCTTCATCCTGCTTCATGCTGCGGCATGATTCATTGAAACCTGTAATTTTGTTCTGAACCTTCCAGCTATCACCGTTATTGGTAAGTACTACAATGCCATCATAGGTTCCGCATATAAGGGTGTCGTCCGATTTATTGTGAGGAATAAAGTTCCAGAAACCCTGGATATCTGAAATACGATGAGCTGTGGTACCTTTAATAATAAAACAGCCATAGTTATGTCCGCAAAACAGCTGGTTGCCAATTTTACTCAATGCCCAAACCTGTCCTTCGGTTCCTTTTATCAGTTCAAACCTGGCGTCAAGATTGTTGTTTGTTAGTTTGCTCGATTCGATGCTATAAAGCCCCTGATTGGTTCCGGCATAAAGTCTGCCTTCATATTCAATGGTACAATAGGTGCTTTCAACATTATATTTATAGCTGAAGATACTGAGTGGCGAATTAAGTTCAACATAATCGATGCCTATATCGAGGCCAAGCCACAGGTTCTTGTGTTTATCCTCATACAGGCTGAGTACTGTATTATTTTGTAGTCCTTTGGAGCGATTAATATGCTGATAAATCAGGCCATCGTTATTAATTATATAAATGCCGTTTCGAATGGTCCCGAATGCAAAAAAATCATTCCCGAGTGCTATGCCCGAGAAAAGCACATTTTCTTCCAGCTCATTGCTTATCTGGCAAAGCCAGGGAGATACTACCCCGTTTTGCATTGTAAATAGTCCGTTGCTAAAGGTGCCTATTAATAAAGTGCCTGGCGATTTTTCGAGAATGCACCGTATTTCCTCATCCCTGAAAACCGGGTCGTTGCTGATTAAAGTCAACCCGTCGGTGTCCAGTTTAAAAAGTCCATTTCCTTTATCCACAACCAGAATCTGATTGTTCACCTTAAAGGCATAAACAAAAGATGTGTGTGGTTTTGTTACATATACTTTTCCGTTTCTGTAAATAAAAATGTACCGGAATGATTGAAAAATGATCCCCAGATCGGTTTTATGAATTTTCCATACTTCATCAAATGCCCGGTAAGGTTGCGGAATAAGCGGAGTAAGCGATTTAAAAACCAGCTTACCTTCATTATCAGGCAGATAATACCCGATTTCTTCGAACGAACCGGCAAAAATTGTATCGTTTACCGCAAGAACCGACCGCACAATGGTATGTGCCGGTAGCGGATAGGTTTTCCAGTGCTGACCATCAAATTCAAGCAAGCCATCGTTGTTGCCGAAATACAGAAAATCCTTGTTGTTTTGGGTAATACTCCAGTTTTGGGTGCTGGCACCATATTGCGTTTTACTGTAATTAAAGGTAAATGGAAGCCCGGTCTTTTTTACCTGTGCGCTTATTACACCCGGAGGTATGAGTGCTATTATCAACAGCAGAAAAATGGGAAAAGAAGCTTTTTTAAACGAATCCCTGATGAATGTCACGCTTTCTGATTTTCGATAAAACGCATAAAAATAAGCAAAAGCATTGGATTTGCTGAGGTGTAGCCAATGAATGTGCTAAATATTGTGAATTGCAGGGCTGCTGCTGTATTGTTGAAAACTTGTGAAGTGTATGTCGGGCCGAATAGGTAAATTTGCTTGATGAAACGATATATTTTATGGAGTGGATTACCGGAATCCTGCATTCCTACTGGTGGCCGTTAATTATTGTTCTACTTTCAGCCTGGCTGATTCAGTTACTTTATTTCTGGGTAATTTTTGCCAGATTTGCTTTTTACAATGCTGCAAAAAGGCCGGTTAATGATGATTTAAAACCGGTATCGGTTATCGTATGTGCAAAAAATGAGTACCATAACCTGGTAAGATTTCTTCCGCGTATTCTTACGCAGGATTATCCGGATTATGAAGTAATTGTTGTAAATGATGCTTCAGACGACGACACTTTTTATCTGCTTCGCGAATTGGCCGATACGTACCCTAATCTCAAAGTAGTCCATCTGCCGCAGAATCTGAATTTTTTTACCGGCAAAAAGTTTCCGTTATCAATTGGTATTAAATCGGCACGTTACCAGCATGTTTTATTAACAGATGCCGATTGCTTTCCGGCAGGCCCCGACTGGATAAAAAGCATGCAAGCGGCATATACAGGCAACACTTCTGTAGTTCTTGGCTACGGAGCATACTTGAGTCAGCCCGGAATCCTTAACCGGCTTATCCGTTACGATACGGTGAATATTGCTATAAATTATTTCTCATTTGCTTTATCAGGTTTACCCTATATGGGGGTAGGCCGCAACCTGGCCTACGATAAGCAACTCTTTTTTAGTTCGGGAGGCTTTGTAAATCATTACAAACTGGCTTCAGGCGACGACGACCTGTTCATTAGCAAGGTTGCCCGGGGAAACAATACCCGCATTCAGCCCGTTTCTGATGCCCATACATTTTCAAAGGCTAAGCAATCATTCAGTTCCTGGCTAAGGCAGAAACGCCGGCATTTAACCACGGGCGGATATTACCGGTTTATCCATAAAACGCTTTTGGGACTTTATTCTTTCAGCCAGCTTCTTTTCTTTGTTTTGTTGGTTTTTCTTGCCATCCAGGGTGTTAATTGGATGCTGTTAACCGGCATTTATGCAATCAGGCTGTTTTCTCAGTTGTTGATACTCAAAAAAAGTATGGTACTTTTGGGCGAAAAGAGTTTTCTGTTACTTTCTCCCATTTTTGAAATTATTTTAATGATGACAAATCTGGTACTTGGTTTTACCGGACTGTTCACCAAAAAAACGCAATGGTAAAGGAATCTGAATCCAGAGAGTCAATTTCACGCGATCTGAAACTTGTTGAGAAAGCCAGGAAGGGTGATCAGCGGGCTTATGCTTCGCTGATGTCGCTGTATGAAGATTCAGTTTATCATATGTTGCTTAAAAAGGTTGGCAATCCTGATATTGCCGAAGACCTTACAATAGAAGCATTCAGCAAGGCTTTCAGAAATATTTCACGTTTTTCGCCTGATTTTGCATTCAGCACCTGGCTTTACCGCATCGCCACAAACAATTGCGTCGATTTTCTGCGAAAACAAAAAAAAGACCCCTGTTCGCGTGAAAATGCCCAGCCCGGCAGCCAGCAAACCGATATTGTTGATTCGGCCAACGATCCGGAAGAGAACCTTATACGCGAACAGAGGCAGCGAGTACTTCGCGATATTGTTGAAAAACTGAATCCAAGGTACCGTCAGTTTATCGAATTGCGCTACTTTGATGAACTCACCTATGAAGAAATTGCCGACAAGCTAGCATTGCCTATCGGCAGTGTTAAGGCCGGAATTTTTAGGGCCAAGGATTTGTTATATAATATACTTAAAAATACCTCTGGCATTTAAGTCACCCGTTCTTAATTTGCAGGTAGTTACTTCTCACGCTTTTTCTGATTAATTCAATACGCCACAATTTACGGCAGCATTAAAATTTATCATGATTTAATGTATATTTGATTCTTGCATTACTTTCGGCATTCATCCAAGCCTATGAAAACACAACAACTTATCTACTCAGAGGCCAATGGCTGGAAACAGCTCAATGATTCTAGCAACTGCACTGATGCGGGCCTGGTTCTTGTTTTTGGCCACCGCAATCAACTGAATAAACCCGGTGTGCTTGACGAGTTGCGGTTCCGTTATCCGGAGGCTGAAATAGTGGGTTGTTCAACCGCAGGTGAAATCGCGGGCGATCTGGTTACTGATGGTGGAATTGTGGCCACAGCGGTTAAATTCGAAAAAGCTGTTATTAAAGTTTTTGCACTGCCAATTGATGAAATGTCGGAAAGTTATGCCATCGGACTTAAGCTTGGCAGTTTAATTCCTCACGAAGACCTCAGGCATATTCTTACCCTGTCGGAAGGGCTCAATATTAACGGAAGCGATCTTACTCAGGGTATCAATGCAGCGGTGGGAGGTTTAATCCCTGTTACCGGTGGTTTAGCCGGCGATGATGCTGATTTCATTGAAACACTGATTGTTCATAATTCCACAATACAAAAGAATTTGGTGTTGGCGATTGCATTCTATGGTGCAGGACTCGAAGTGGGCTACGGATCCATGGGCGGATGGGAGTCATTTGGTGTTGACCGCTTGGTTACCCGTTCAGAGGCCAACATCTTGTTTGAGCTTGATGGTCAGCCGGCGCTGAGCCTGTATAAACAATATCTGGGCGAGTATGCACGCAATCTTCCTGCTTCAGGTCTTCTGTTTCCGTTAAGCCTGCGTTTCAGAGACTCATCGGTAAATCTTGTTCGCACCATCTTATCTGTAAATGAGCATAACGGTTCCATGGTTTTTGCCGGCAACATTCCTCAGGGTGAATACGTGCGCCTGATGAAAGCCAGTTTTAACAACCTGATCGATGGTGCAGGTGATGCTGCTGCATTATCGGTTCAACGTCTTGGAATGTCTGATCCTGAACTGGCCATACTTATTAGCTGTATAGGCCGTAAACTGGTTCTCCGGCAACGGGTTGAAGAGGAGATTGAGATTGTAAATGAAACCCTTGGCCAGCAATGCACTTTTACAGGGTTTTATTCCTATGGCGAAATATGCCCCGTTGGGCAGCATAATAATCGCTGTGAATTGCATAATCAAACAATGACAATCACCCTTTTTAAAGAAGTCTGAAAGTCATGGATGGTGAATTGAATAAGCTTTTACTGCGTCAGATACGACGTCACTTCGGTTCGGTAGAGGCCGTTCCGCAAGAATGGATGGGATTTCTGTCAGTCATAAGCGACACCTACAAAGGTTTTGAAGACGGCGAAAAATTGCTCCAGCTTTCGCTTGATATAAGTTCCGATGAGTTGCGTACAGCCTACCTCAACCAGAAAGAAAATGCGGATCATCTCGCCTCTATCATCAACGATATCAGGGCCGCAATACTTTCACTTGATCCACAATCTGAAAAGGGATTATCAACTGACTCTGGTACTGGAGCACGCACATTGCTTTCGTCGTTACTAAAGCTGATTGATGAACATAAAGCACTTGAAATACAGTTAATCCAGAGTGAGAATTATCTGCGCGATATTCTGGATTCACAGGAAGTTGGTGTAATTATTGTTGATGCTGAAACATTCAAAATTTCATTTGTAAACCGGAAGGCAGCCAGTCTTTACGGGGCATCGAAAGAAGAAATAATAGGCCATGTTTGCCATGGATATATTTGTCCAACACGCTGCGGCGAATGTGAACTGAGCAATAATCATAAATTACTGCTTTCCTCCGAAAAGGAACTGATCAATATCGGAGGTGAGCATATCCCGATACTTAAATCAGTAGTTCACACCATTTTTCACAAAAGGCCTTCATTGGTTGAATCTTTTGTTGATATTACTGCCCTGAAAAAGGCTGAATCCGAGTTGATTAAGGCCAAAGAGGAAGCAGAAGCAGCCAATCATGCAAAGTCGGGATTCCTGGCCAATATGAGCCACGAAATCCGCACACCACTCAACGGGGTAATCGGATTTACCGATTTGCTGATGAAAACGGATCTGAGTGCCCTGCAAAGGCAACATATGCAAACTGTGTATCAGTCGGCAACATCGTTGCTTGAGTTGCTAAACGACATTCTCGACTTTTCGAAAATCGAGGCAGGTAAACTTGAGCTTAGCCCCGAAGCAACGGATGTGGTTGAAATGGCAGTTCAGGTTACTGATATGATGCGCCTTAGGGCTCGCGAAAATGAAGTAGAGCTCTTGCTGAATCTGCCCCGGAATCTGCCCGATCTTATTTATGCTGATCCGGTGCGACTTAGGCAAATTATGGTGAATTTGGTGGGCAATGCCATCAAATTTACCCGGCAAGGCAATGTAGAACTTGCCATAACGCTTATTGATCCAACTCCAAATATCAATGGTAAGGCTAAGATTTTGTTCTCCGTAAGTGATACCGGAATTGGGATACCAGCCGATAAGCAGCAGGGCATTTTTGAATCATTTTCTCAGGCTGATACCACTACCACACGCAAATACGGGGGCACCGGCTTGGGATTGGCAATTTCGTCACGTTTGGTTAACAACATGGGCTCCGAACTTAAACTAATTAGTGCCGAAGGCAAAGGCAGTAAATTCTTCTTCGAAATTGAAGTTAGTGCAGAATGGCATGCGGATAAGCCAAAAGAGGTATTGCCAAAAGCAGGTAGAGCTTTGATCCTTGAGGATAATGCCAGGAGTGCTCAATTGCTCTCTGAAATGCTTGGCAGCCTAAATATTCAGTCAGAGATTACAGCAGAACCCGAGGAGGCCCTGAGCAGGCTCAGGGCCGGAATAAAATACGATGTTGTGCTACTTGATTTTATGCTGCCGGGAACCAATGCGTTTAAGGTAATAAGGCAGTTAAAACAGGGTTTGGTATTGATCCGAAAGCAAACTTTTCCGATTGCAATTATGCATAATATGCCCGAGGATAATGATTTCAGGCTTGAATGTGAGCAACTGGAGGTGCATACAGTTATCGCAAAGCCGGTTGCTTTCGGTCAGTTGCAGCAGGCTATAGTGAATTTGGGCAACCCACCCGAAAAATTATCTGAAACAACAAAAATGGCTTCTCAGGATAACCGGATGGACGATTATTCTCATTTTAAAGTACTGGTTGCTGAGGATAACCGCACCAATATCATTCTTGCCAAAGCCATTATTAACCGTGTTTTGCCGGGTGCAGAAGTGATACATGCAGCGCATGGTGGCGAAGCAGTTGATTTGTACCGTTCTCACAGGCCCGATTTTGTATTTATGGACATACAAATGCCTGAAATGAACGGTTATGATGCAACACGCAACATACGCGAGTTTGAAATAACAACTGGCAAACGATGCCCGATTGTTGCACTTACTGCAGGTACCTTAAAAGGCGAAGAGTCGCGTTGTATTGAAGCCGGTATGGATGATTATATCTCGAAACCTGTGGTTGAAAGTACCATAAGCAGAGTAGTTAAAAGCTGGCTTACCGAGAAAGCAAGTATAAGGATTGAATCTCCTGAAACCACTTCGGGCGGCAAATTGCGGTTCGACCGGAGTGAATTGTTGCATCGACTTCACGGTGATGTAGCTATGCTCAACAAAATACTCGAACATGCCGTAGTCAATCTTCCGCAGCAGATTTCAGACCTCAAAACTGCCTTTGATTCAGAAAACTGCCTTAATCTCAGAATCCTGGCACATGATATGGCTGGTTCAGCCCGAAACCTATGCTGCTATGCTTTAGCAGATATGGCAGCAAGGCTCGAACAAAGTAATTGCGAACCTTCACGGTCATTGGAGTGCCTTGATGATATGGCCCGTGAATCAGAATTGTTGATAAAATTGTTCTCAGCCTGAGCGTCTGATTTTCAGACAAACCACTCTTGAACTATCCCATTTTCTTTCGGGGGAATTGAACCGTTGCGCGCAAGTCCAGCTTTGGTTGCTTTATAACCAGCTTCGATAAGATCGTAGGCCCTGTAAAATTCAAACATATCAGCCAGATTTACAGGCAGATTAATCAGTAAATCAACTTGCTGTTGTCGTAAAGCGGTTTCAGTAATTTTCAGCTGCATCATCTCGAACGAAGCACTGATGATATCAAAAAAGCCATAGGTTGACCGCTGCTCTTTTTCGCCACTCGATAATACACCATTCCATTTTGTATTTACAAAGCTCCTGAATCGGCTGTAGCTTGTATGCTCTTCGGGGAGCTTTTTCTTTTTAATAGTCTGGCGCGGCGCATTTACATTAATCGCCATGAGTAAATCGCTTTCGGTACGCTCTACGCGGTCAATTGGTAAAGGGTTTACTACGGCTCCGTCAACCAGATAAGTTTCGTTGTTGTAAACCGGAAATAATACCGTAGGTACTGCAGCTGAGGCTCTTAGCGCAGTTATCAGGCTTCCGTGCCTGAATATAACTTCACGGTGATTGAATAAATCGGTGGCAACCGCCGTAAATGGAATGGGCAGATCTTCAATATTATAATCGCCGATAAACTTTGCTATCTCGCCGAATACTTTTTCACCTTTTATAATCCCTTTTTTACTGACAGCCAGATCCATTAGCCGCAAAACATCCACACGGCTCAGCCCGGTCATAAAATCGCTGAACCCCTTAAGGTTGCCATTGGCAAGTGTAGCACCAACCAGGGCTCCCATTGAAGTTCCGGCTACCGAGGTTATGGTAAAACCAGCTTCCTGAATTGCTCTGATGGCTCCGATATGCGCCAGCCCTCTGGCTCCACCGCTTGATAATACAAGCGCAACATTACCTGATTTCATGATTTAGGGAAATTAATATTTGCTATCGATAGCAGATTCTGGGGTAGTATATGAATAACCTGATCGGCAAATTCGCTACGCGCAGCACATACTGCCATTTTGTATCCTTCATCAAGGTATATGGTTTTCAGATAATAACCTTTAGCTTCCGGGTCGCCGGTAAGCCTGCAAACTCCATTCTTATCTAACGTTACTGTAAATGAACTAAGACTTTTGGTGAGCCCTTTGCCAAGCGCTTTGAGGAAACTTTCCTTTAGGGTCCAGAGGGTAAAAAAATGGTCTTGCTGAATTTCAGAATTCATGGCTGCAAATAGCTGATTTTTCTCTGGTTCTGAGAAGAAACGATTTGCAACGCCTAAAGGTGCCTTCCTTATTTTTTCAACATCAATGCCCACGTTCTTATCTGCTATGGCTACCACCACCCAAAGGCCTGAATGCGACATGTTGAAATGAATATCACTGAACTCTTTAAGATAGGGTTTTCCTTTCTCACCGGTTGCAAAAGCCTGACTGTAAAAACCAGTTCCGGTAATGTAACCAATTGCATATCTGATTAGTAATTCGCCGTAAAAGCAGCGCATTTTATCATTGGTATGCAGGTAATGATCACAACGGGCCTTTGTTTCGGCAGGTGTCAGGTCCGAAAATGCATTGCGTAGCTGATGGTAAACGGCTTCGTCAGAAAGTTTAATGGCAAAAAGTTGAACCTGCATTTCACTCATATGTTTTTTGTTGCTGAATGATGGTGCTTAGCATATCTTTCAGTTTCTTTCATCACACGCAGAAGGTTTTTACTCCAAATCAGTTTAATCTGCCGGGCTGAATATCCGCGCTTTACAAGTTCGAGGGTTATATTGCCCATTTCACCGGCATTCTCACAACCAATAACAGCCCCCCCGCCATCAAAATCGGTTCCTATACCCACATGTTTTATGCCTGCTACTTTTACAATGTGATCGATATGATCAACCACATCCTTTACGCTCGCAAGAGGTTGCGGGTACAAATCTTCAAGGGCATGCCATTCGCGCCTTGCACTAGCTCTGTCGGTATCGCTCAATCCCTTGAAATTATTGTATTTTATTCTCAGTGCTTTCATGGCAGAATCCCTTTCTGGCATGGGTGGCGGTGTTTTTACATAACTGCTGAGAATGCACATTTGAATAACACCGCCATTTTGCGACAAAGCCCGCAACATATCATCACTCATATTGCGCGGATTATCACACAGTGCCCTGGCACAGGAATGCGATGCGATAACCGGGGTTTTTGAAAGCGCAATTGCATCATAAAACGATTTGTCAGAAACGTGCGATACATCAACCATAATTCCAAGTGTATTCATCCGTTCAATCACCTGCTTGCCGAACCCGGATATGCCATTGTGTTCAAGACTATCGGTTGATGAGTCGCAAATATCGTTATTGCGGGTATGGCACAATGTTATATATCTTGCGCCCAGTTGGTAAAAAGTGTTGATATTATTAAGATCGCCGCCAATAGGATAGCCATTCTCGAGGCCAATAAATACTGCCTTTTTACCTGATTTAACAATTCTAGATGCCTCATGGCTGTTTTGTGCAATTTCAGCTAAATTACTATTCTCGCCAACTGTCTTGTGAATCGCATTGAACGTGGCTATCGCCTCGTCATATGCGGCTTTATTGCCATCCTCGTTTCTGGTGCCCTGGCCTGTGAATACAGCGAAAAACGCTGCATCAAGCCCGCCTTTTTCCATTTGAGGCAAATCAACGCGCATGGTTGGCTTTAGGCCGGTGTGGTCAGAGGCAAAATTATAGCTGCTGTCGGCAAACCACATGGGTGTATCGTTGTGCGAATCAATGGTAAGTGCCTTATGGTGAATTCGGGCAGCTTTTTGTAAAGTGTTTTGCTCTTTACCCGATGGTTTACCGGCCAATACATTGATTATTATCGTAAGCAGGCATGCTGTAAGCTGTAAGTTTGTTTTTGTCATAATTGACAGGAGTTTAAAGCGGTTTTTGTGCAAAGAGTCTGATAACGGAAGCATCGCCATTGTGTAATGGGCCTTCGTTGAGGTGAGTTATGGTTTGTGTAAACTCGATTAATCGCAATGGAGCAAAGTCAGTGGCGATGTCAGCTTTCTCATAAAGTAATGATTCTGTTTTCGGACCGCCGGTTCTATAGTTTAGCTGCTCCTTGCTGAAAGCTTCAAATATGAGATGCCCGCCTGGTTTGAGCATGGCCATTAAGCGTGAATGAACTGTAGCCCGAATTTCCTCAGGCATGTGAACAAATATCAACGCAAGGGCATCGTAACTGACTGCAGTGGGGGTAAAGGAGAGCAAATCACCCAACTGATAATCTATAGTAACCCCATTTTCTGTGGCAAGCGTCAAAGCTTTTTTTCGGGCTTCGGCACTTTGATCGAAAGCAGAAACCCTCCACTTTCCGCGCGCTGCAAAAACCGCATTGCGACCTTCGCCTTCAGCGGGTAATAAAAGTGAACCTGCAATTAACTGACCTAGTTTAGATGCAAACCATTCATTCGGTTTGGTTCCGTATATATATTCCTGAGCCGCATAGCGCTCGTCCCATTGCTCTTTCATAATTCGTTTTCTGGTAATTCAGTTGGGTTCAGATTTTGACTGCAAGCCTCAATCCAGGCCCATGCTGTTAAGGCGTGGTCATAGGTTATGGTAGTTTGGGCTGTTACCATCCTGAGAGTAAATTTTCCTTTTAGTTTTGTGTGTGTAAGATACACATTGCCTCCTGAGTTTATTTTCTGCAAAAGTTTTTCGTTCAGGGTGTTGAGTTCTGTTTCATCAGTAATTTCAGATGGTGCATACCTAAAACAAACCAGGCTGAAATTTACGGGTGCCATCAGTTCAAAATACTTTGATTTTCTCACCAAATCAGCCACGCGGGAAGCAATGTCAAGGTGCAACCTCACCTTATTTCTTAAACCTTCTACGCCAAAATTGCGGATGACAAACCATAATTTGAGCGCCCTGAACCGGCGGCCGAGAGCAATTCCCCAATCGCGGAAATCATTGGCTTGTCCGCGGGTTCTTGTTTTCAGATATTCAGGCAATATTTCAAAAGTGCTGATGAGTGTTTCTGTGTCGCGCACAAAATAGGCTGATGCATCAAAATTGGTAAACATCCATTTATGCGGATTAAACACATAGCTATCTGCAAGTTCGAGACCATCAGCAAATTTCCTCATTTCGGGCAAAATAAAGGCTGTACCAGCAAAAGCAGCATCAACATGCAGCCAGATATTGAAACTATGGCAAATTTCTCCGATGGCCCTGATGGGATCAATGGCTGTGGAGCCGGTAGTGCCGATACTTGCAACAACGCAGCATGGCCGGTATCCCGCAGCTAAATCTTTTTCGATGGCTTGTTTTAAAAGGGTGGCATTGAGTTCAAAATCAGTGCCAGTATCTATTTTTACAAGATTCTTACGGCCGAAACCGGCAATGCGGGCAGCTTTTTCAACCGATGAATGCGTTTCTGTTGAACAGTATATCCGTAATATCTGCTGGTTGTAGAAACCCTGATCGTTGGTTCCAAATGCAGTAGCTTTTTCGCGGGCACTTATTAAAGCCACCAGCGTAGAAACGGAAGCAGTATCCTGCAATACACCTGTCCAATGGCCAGGCAATCCGCACATTTCGCGGATCCATTCCATCACCCTTACTTCAAGTTCGGTGGCTGCAGGTGAGGTTTCCCAAATCATACCCTGTTGCCCTAAGGCTGCCGTAAGCATTTCGGCAAGTACACTGGGGTAGCTGCTGTTTGCAGGGAAGTAAGCCATAAACCCCGGACTTTGCCAGTGTGTGATACCGGGCATAAGTATTTCGTCAAAGTCGTGCAGAATGTTATCCATGCTTTCGCCTGACACCGGAGGCAAATCAGGCAGCCGGCTTATCAGCTCACCGGGTTTCACCACCGATTTTACGGGATACTTTTCAATCTGTTCAAAATAATCGGCTATCCGGTCGGCCATAAGGTGGGCCTGAACCCTGAATTCATTGGCATCCATCATGGTTAATCTTGTTTTTTTGAAGCATCTGCAGCAGTCAGAACTGCTTCGGTAACATGTCCCTTATTGATTGAAGTATAATGAAACTTCTGGTCTGAAAGTTCCAGAATTTTCAGGCTTACCCAGCTATTGCCGAGCTTAACATCCACTGATGTCGAATCCTCGTTTAGAGCCCATTTACCTCTGCGCCTAATATCCTGGTCAGCAGGATTGCACTTTGTATTTCCTTCGTGCGATTCATACACGCCTGAAGCGTAATATACATCGAGATTATCCAATTCGCACGATTTTAAACCCGCGAGCATATCCTGGCCATCAACGGTAAAAGATTTTATTTGCCATGCCTTTTCAGTCTTACCTGAGAGTTTTTCGGCTCTGCTTGTGTTTGCAGAATCAGCAGGATCTTTAAAGCCTAACGTTGCCTGACCTTTTTGACTGCATGCAATTACCACAAATGCTAAACCGAAGAGCCAAAACCACTTTATTTTCATAACAGGATTTATTCTGATAATAATATTGATTTAGCCAAAGTTCTGATTTTATTTAAAAGCAGGTTGAGGTGCATTTCAGTTGTGAATGGGTTCATCAGGGTAACTCTGAGATAGATTTCGCCTCTAACCTGGGTTTGCACAACATAAAATTCCTGATCTTCAGATAATCTCCGGCGTATTTCCCGCGTAAATTCATTGATGTTACCGGTAAACGATTGCGGAATATATCTGAAACAAACAATATTCGATTGTGGTTCGGTGGCAGTAACAAAATCATCAGTCAAGTTAATAATACGACCGAATGCAATGCCAAGATCATAGCAATAGGTTATGTAATCCGATAGTAATTCTTCGCCGTAGTGCTTGATGAGGGCGTACACTTTTACACCCATCATTTTTTTGGTGCATTCGAGCGCCCTTCCGGCGCTATTGTACCAGGGAGCCTGATCACCGCTTCCCAGTAAATATTCAGCTTTCTGGGCAAATGTTTCGTACGAATGTCTGCCGTTTCTGAAAAGTACTGCGGTGGTAAGGGCAGGGGCAAGCAGCATTTTATGAAAATCAATCACTACCGAGTCGGCCATTTCAATGCCATGGGTAAGATGCCTGTATTTTTCGGTAAGCCCTGCAGCGCCCCCATGCGCTCCGTCAACATGAAACCAAAGGTTGTTTTTACGGGCAAACTCACCTAATTGTAACAAGGGGTCATAACTGCCGGTTGAAGTAGTGCATGCATTTCCAACTATGGCAATAACATTAAGGCCCGAGGTAAGTGCAGCATCATAGGTTTGCTGTAGCAATGAAGCATCGGCCTTAAGTGCATTGGTTACCGGAATAGGTACAATACCTTTTTCGCCCCATCCCATGATTTTAACCGCCCTTGCTATGCTGTAATGTGCTTCGGCTGAAACCATTACGGCAAGTTTGCTGTTTTCTGTATTGCCCTCCTGCCAAATATTGTAACCCACGCAAGCCTGGCGTGCCGCCAGTAGTCCGGTGAGATTTCCGGCTGATCCTCCCGAAGTAAGTACACCTTCAGTGGTTGTATCCATTCCGATACGCTTTGCCAGCCAGGCAATGATTACTTTCTCGATAGCTGTTGAAGCCGGACCCATTTCATAAATTGCCATACCATTGTTGAGCAATGCTTCAGACAATTCGGTGAGGGCTGCCAATGGGGCAGGCGGTACAACCTGGTGGCCCATATAATGCGGATGATGTATGTGGTTTGACTGACGGATGAGTGTCGCAAAATATTGTTGAAGGTCGAAATGCGGATTACTGAAATTTGCTTCCCAAAACCCGAGCATTTCGTCGGGCTGACTGTGTGGCAGCACTGGCATAGGTTTGCCCGAGGTGGCATCAGCCAGATAATCAGCCAGCAGATCAATGAGTTGATGTCCGTTTGCTCTGAAATCTTCCGGATCAAAGGCCTTTTGCAGAATTTGAATCATAACACAAATTTGTGGTGTAAAAGTAACCAAATTCATCTGCATTGAAACCTTATGATTTTATCTGTTGGTACATAGTCTGATGAAACCGGAAAAAGTAATTTCATTTTACCGGTAATTTAAGATTTCCGAGCGAAAAGTTAATTTAGTGATTTGGTTCACAATTCCTTTTCTAACTTTGTTGGCCTCAAACCTATGAATTAAACCCATTTCACATGCAATTGTCTGATTTTCAAAATGCCATCCGATCAGGTATTCCAAAGCAATTACCACCTCCCCGGCCTTTGGATGCCTCAGTAAGTCATGCTCCTGTGCGAAAGGATATTTTGACTACCGAAGAGAAAAAGCTGGCTTTGCGCAATGCACTGCGCTATTTTAATCCGGCACATCATGAAGTTCTGGCCGCCGAATTTGCTGATGAACTAAAAAAATACGGCAGGATATATATGTATAGGTTCCGCCCGGAGTATAAAATGGTTGCACGTCCGGTGGGCGAGTACCCGGCTAAATCTAAGCAGGCTGCAGCCATCATGCTGATGATTCAGAATAATCTTGATCCAGCAGTGGCTCAGCATCCCCATGAGTTAATTACCTATGGTGGAAATGGAGCTGTTTTTCAGAATTGGGCGCAGTATCTGCTCACCATGCAGTATCTTTCCGAAATGACCGATGAGCAAACTCTGGTGATGTATTCGGGCCATCCAATGGGATTGTTTCCTTCGCATAAGGATGCTCCCAGGGTGGTGGTTACCAATGGAATGGTGATTCCAAACTACTCAAAACCCGATAACTGGGAACGTTTTAATGCACTTGGCGTTTCACAGTATGGGCAAATGACGGCCGGATCCTATATGTATATCGGACCTCAGGGTATCGTGCATGGTACAACCATTACTGTGCTTAATGCGAGTAGAAAAATAGATACCACCGGACAAGGCACTGCCGGTCGGTTGTTTGTGACATCGGGCCTTGGCGGCATGAGCGGAGCACAACCGAAAGCCGGAAATATTGCCGGTGTGGTTACTATTTGTGCCGAAATAAATGCGCATGCAGCGCACAAACGGCACAGCCAGGGTTGGGTTGACGAGATATCTGATAATGTGGATGTTGCTATCGATCTGGCTTTAAAGTATCAATCAGAAAAAAAGGCACGCTCCATTGCTTACCTCGGAAATATCGTTGATTTGTGGGAACGCCTTGCCGAACGCAATATTCAGGTTGATCTTGGGTCGGACCAAACATCATTACACAATCCCTGGGCCGGCGGTTATTATCCGGTTGGCCTGAGTTACGAAGATGCTAATGAAATGATGGCGCATAAGCCGGAACTCTTTCAGAAGCGGGTTCAGGAATCGCTGAAACGCCAGGTGAATGCCATCAATACGCTGAGCAAAAGGGGCATGTATTTCTTTGATTACGGAAATGCATTTCTGCTTGAATCGGGCAGGGCGGGAGCCGATATCTTCAGAGCTGATGGTCAGTTCCGGTATTCATCGTACGTGCAGGATATCATGGGACCCATGTGCTTCGACTACGGATTCGGGCCTTTCCGTTGGGTTTGTGCCTCAGGAAATCCCAACGACCTTGATACCACCGATCATCTCGCCATGAAAGTGCTTGAAGAAATTGCAGCTACGGCACCTTCAGAAATCAGTCAGCAGATGCTGGATAATATCCAATGGATCAAAGGCGCAAAGGAAAATAAACTCGTGGTAGGATCTCAGGCCCGAATACTTTATGCTGATTGCGAAGGCCGCACTAAAATAGCAGCTGCCTTTAACCGGGCTATTGCCGAAGGATTAATCTCTGCTCCTGTTATACTTGGTCGTGACCATCACGATGTTTCAGGTACCGATTCACCTTTCCGCGAAACATCCAATATTTACGATGGCAGTAGCTTTACTGCTGATATGGCTATTCATAATGTAATTGGCGATTCGTTCCGCAGTGCAACCTGGGTATCAATTCACAATGGTGGCGGTGTTGGCTGGGGCGAAGTTATCAACGGCGGATTCGGAATGGTACTTGATGGATCTGCCGATTGCGACCGCCGACTGCGGTCAATGTTGTTTTGGGACGTAAACAATGGAATCTCACGCCGGTCCTGGGCACGCAACGATGGAGCTGTATTCGCCATTAAACGTGCCATGCAAACTGAACCGCTTCTTAAAGTTACCCTGCCGAATAGTGCTGACGATTCATTGCTTGAAGGTCGTTTCTGATTGGCTGCCAATGGCTTGAACCATCTAAAATAAAAAACCTCCCGCTGTTCCTGCGGGAGGTTTTTTTATGTCTTCAAAAAATTATCGGTTGATGCTGGCTTTTGTACTCTTTACTGATACTCCATCGTCGAGGCGGACTATGTAAAGACCGTTGCTCCAGCAGGCTGTATTCAGTTCAATTTTCTGGGTTATGCCGGCTGTGATATTCAGCTGCCTGCTGTAAACGAGCTGTCCCAACTGATTGTATACCTCAAGGTTAGTTGAGGCATTGTTTTCAGGAATAAACTCTGCAAACATCCGGTTACTGGCGGGATTTGGATAAACTACCGGTGTTGATCCAACGGGAAGATTTTCAGCAGCCACGCTCACTACATCAAATTGTGCAGCAACCTCGCTGCCAAACTGAGTTCCCTGAGCAATGGTCAACGAGCCTGATTTTAAACTGTAAAACCCGGTGCCGTTGCTACAGCATAATCCGTTACCGCCTGCATCATATACTTTAAATTCATAACAATCATCATAGGGAAGCACTGATTCTTCGGTATATACAGTATTGGGAGCTGCATAAGGCCCGCCTGAGAATACAACTTCTCCGGTGCTGCTTCTGATATCCCAGGTTACTTCTTCCGGAAAATTATCGGTGCGGATTTTAACCTGAACATTGCGTGAAGCCAATAAAGCAGGTGTAAATGTGTGCACGAGGGTATCGTTTTTATGGTATTCGTCTGATACTCCGTTAACCTGATCAATATATAACTTCAATTCATTTTGTGGCAGTAAATCAAATGTAACTTCAGGCAGCTGGATGGTTGCTTTACCTAAGAATGCAAGATTGCCGTTCCAGTTGTACTCTTGCAATTCACCATTATTCACTGTATAATAAAGGTGCATACTGGTGAGATTCGAATTTCCGTTATTCCGGATAGTAAATTCAGGACTGAAACCCGTTGCACAATATTTATCTATCATATTGGTGAATCCGGTCAGTTCAGCATCATTGCTGTGAGGAGCGGTCATTGCTGTTTCCAACAGATTTGCAGACTGGTGCACTTCCTTTGAGGTTGGATTTTGCACAAAACCAACTACACTCAATTGTGAGATGTCGTACACATTGGCCAGAACCCAGTATGACTCAATAATGGCATACTCGCCTGCTAGCATAGGCGTGGGCAGGCTGATACCGGTTTTGGTCGGCAGCATCTTTTTCATAACATTGTAAAAGTCGCGTTCGCCATTTGAGCCCGGAGGCGAATTAAAATGTACATGCTCTTCAATTACAACCATATAGGCACTCAATGGTCCGGTTACATCGGCGGTGGCTTCCACAAGCATGGTTACAAAAAGCGTGTCGTTTCCGGCCGAAAGATGCTGGTTTATTGAAAGCGTAAACGGTGAAGGAACAGCGTATCGTGCATTCACGGTGTTGATATTCCAGCCGTTTGGATGACCATTGTAGTAGTTTCCGTCGAGTACTGAGTTTGGTACACTTGTTACACCATAATAAGACGTTCTGGCTCCGTTGTCAGAAGTATTGTCGTTATACATGGGGTCGTAACCGGGCCAACTGGTGTGGTACATTATACTGGTTACTTTAGAGGGGTTTGCCACAAGCAACGAGTGAATCGACGGATTATAGGTGGCGCACGGACCGCAACTGGCCTGTGTAAAATGCTCAAGCAAAACCAGGCGTTGTGATTGGCTATAAACAGGCAGTAACAAGGTTATCAACAGCGAACTGAGTAGTAATTTTTTCATAATGTGTGATTTAGGAGATGTTGTACTTGCAAATATCAGCATTTTCTAAAATCAAATGCGACTGTTAAAAAGTTTTTAAATTTTATTATCAATTTTTTTCATTGTTCCTAAGTTTAAATATGTAGATTTGTCCCGTCAAAAATTAATAAGTTAATGTTTTCCAGTTGATTAACATTTTTTTGTAAAATTCTGGAAATATAATCTGGCTTTAGTATGGTTTTTGATATGTAAGTAATTACGAATTAACAACCCTATGAAAAAAAACATACTCTTAACCCAGCTACTTCTGGTTGCTTTTCTAGGCCTTAATGCGCAGTCACTCTTGCTTTCGCATGAAGGAAACTTTATTGGTAACGGATCAGAAATTTATATCAGCAGTTCACCCGGCATTGATCCGGTTGATGTTCCCCTTGTGGTTCTCAACAACAGTAGTAGTCAAATTGAGATTAAAGTCCATAAAACGGACCTTCAGTTAGTCAGCGGTGCCAATTCAAGTATGTGCTGGGGTACATCGTGCTACCCGCCATTTGTCATTGAAACTCCCGAGTCGGTTATTCTTGGAAGTGGTCAGGAAAACTCTTCGTTTCGCGGTGATTATACCCATTTTGGAATTACCGGCACATCGAGGGTCCTGTTTTCATTTTTTAATGTAAATAACCCTGCTGATTCAACCTGGCTGATTGTAAATTACCAGATTGCCAATTTGCTTGACCACTCTTTTGAAGTTACGCACAACGGATCGGTAATTGCGAATGATGATGAAATTTCGTTGCTGTTCGAACCCGGACATGATCCGGCCGAAATTGCAACAGTTGTGAAAAATATAAATGCAGTTTCGGTAAACACGCGGGTTAAGAAATACGACCTCTCACTAATTGAGGGTACAAATTCCAATATTTGCTGGGGACCTTCGTGCTATCCTCCATTTGTGTTTGATACACCCGAAGCTGTTTTGCTTGCAAGTGGGGCAACTGATGAGTCATTCCGTGGAGATTATACCCACAGTGGTATTCAGGGTACTTCAAAAGTACGTTTTACGATATATAATGTTGATAATCCAAATGATTCGCTCTCATTTGTGGTAAATTATACCGTAGGATATGTTGGTATTCCCGAAACAGTGCTTGTAAATGCTGAGTTGGGAAATGCTTATCCAAACCCGGTAGTAAGTACTCTCAATGTGGATTATAAACTCGTACAGGGTACCTCAAAAGCTTTTTTAAGAATTTCGAACCTGCTTGGCACAACTATTGCAGAGGTTAATTTAAATAAAACTGAAGGAAAGGCATCAATGGATGTTTCTAACCTTAAAAACGGAATCTACTTTTACTCACTGATGATAAATAATTCTGCTGCCATCACACGAAAATTCGTTGTTAAGCGTTAATATTAAACTTGGTTTACTTGTTTTACTTGTTCGACTTAATGTAGAAAAACCCCGGGAGACCGGGGTTTTTTTTATTTTATATTGAAAATAATTACTTTCAGATTCCGAATGCACGCTTGATTTTATCAATATAATCGGTTTCTTCCCAGGTAAATAGCTTCACTTTCTTAAAAGTTTTGGTCTCGCCATTCACCTTTTTCTGATAAGTATCTCCATTTGAATAATATACCTCAACTTCAGTTTGTTGCGGTGTGCGGCCAAAGTGTCCGTAGCTTGCAGTTGGAGTATAAATGGGATTTCGCAGGCCGAAGCGTTCAACTATCGCATAGGGCCGCATGTCGAACAATTCTTTAACTTTAAGCGCAATGGCTCCATCGGTGAGTGGTTGACCCTGGCCATCCTTTACCTGAGCCGAACCATAAGTGTTTACATAGAGCCCAACCGGTTCGGCAACGCCAATAGCGTAAGCGACCTGAACAAGCACTTCGCCGGCTACTCCGGCTGCAACCAGATTTTTGGCAATATGTCGCGCTGCATAAGCAGCCGAGCGGTCAACCTTCGATGGGTCTTTACCCGAAAAGGCACCGCCACCGTGCGCACCTTTACCGCCATAGGTGTCAACAATAATTTTTCGGCCGGTAAGCCCGGTATCGCCGTGAGGACCACCAATTACAAACTTTCCGGTTGGGTTTACATGTAACCTGAACTTGCCGTCGAAAAGCTGTTGTACACGTTCAGGCAATTCAGCAACCACCTGTGGAATAAGGATTTTACGCACATCATCTTCAATAGCCTGGCGCATTTTTTCATCGGCTTCGGCTATGGGCAGGCTTTTATCTGAAAAATCATCGTGTTGTGTTGAAACAACGATGGTGTCAATACGCACCGGAATATTGTTGTCGTCGTACTCAATGGTAACCTGCGATTTGGCATCGGGACGCAGATAGGTCATCACTTTTCCTTCTTTACGGATTTCGGCTAGTTTCTGCAGCAATATATGCGCAAGTTCAACAGGCATTGGCATCAGGTTATCCATATCGCGGGTGGCATAACCAAACATCATTCCCTGATCTCCGGCTCCCTGATCTTCGGGATTTATGCGTTCCACCCCGCGGTTGATATCCTGAGATTGCTCGTGAATGGTCGAAATAATACCGCATGATTCTGCCTCGAAGCGGTATTCGTTTTTGGTGTATCCGATATCGGCTATGGTTTTTCGAACCACTTTGTGCAAATCCACGTAGCCCTCGGTGCGCACTTCGCCGCTACAAACGGTTAAACCGGTAGTAACCAGCGTTTCGCAGGCAACTTTTGAATTGGGGTCAAATCTCAGAAATTCATCAAGCAGTGCATCAGAAATCTGGTCGGCAACCTTGTCAGGATGACCCTCCGAAACAGATTCGGAAGTAAATAGATAAGCCATTTCAGCAAATTTAGAATTTAAAAATATGTAAAATGGAAAATGTGATCAAAGGCAGGATTTGCTTTAGCATTTTTTTGAATGGTTGCAATCAATCAAATCTTTCCATCGCGGCTTTCGCCGGTGCGGCAAAGGTAGGAATTATTTATTTCGGATTTCAGATTTCGGATTTCAGATTTTTTACCTCTGAGTTCCGCGTAATAATTGGTGGTAATATGACTTGATGCCCGCGAACGATTTAACGGCTCACTACAACTTACCGAATCACAGAGCAATAGAATCAGAGCCAGAAGTTAATCTAAGGTCCATCGTAATGGAAGTAGCGGCAGGGGCATCAATTTTTTTACCTTGCCAGAAATCTGAAAACGGCAGTCAGCAATGCGAAATTTCTACTTTTTGGTGAGTTGCTGAAATACTTCCTCCAGACTGATGGTGTGTTTTTGCATCGAAAGTACTGTAAGGCCCTGTTCAACAGCATATCGGAATATTTCCTGACGCACATCCGTATTGCTGGCCGATTCAATTATCCAGGTATACCCGCTTCCTTTCTTAACACTTTTAACACCCTTAATGGCGCTAAGAGCGGCTTTATCTGCTTCACGGTCAAATTCAACAACCACCTGTTCGATGCCACTGGCGTTGGAGAGTAGGTTACCAGTGCTATCGTTGGCCACGATCCTGCCCTGATTAATGATAATTGCCCGGCTGCATATGGCTTCAACCTCCTGCAGAATGTGGGTGGAAAGCATCACGGTTTTTTCCTTGCCGATATCTGAAATCAGGTTGCGGATTTCCACCAGCTGGTTGGGGTCGAGACCTGATGTGGGCTCGTCAAGTATTAGCACCTCTGGATTGTGAATCATGGCCTGAGCCAGCCCAACACGCTGGCGGTACCCTTTTGAAAGTGCTCCGATTTTTTTGCCTTTTTCAGGCATCAATCCGGTTACTGCCATCATCTCAGCAACACGCTTTGATGTATTTTTTCCAAGCTGATGGATACCGGCAATAAATTCGAGGTACTCCTTAATATACATATCAGTATATAGCGGATTATTTTCGGGCAGGTACCCAACCTTCTTACGCACTTCGAGTGATTGCTCCCTGATATCGAATCCGTGCACACTCACATCGCCCGAGCTTGGCGGGATAAAGCAGGTGATAATCTTCATCATGGTGGATTTGCCGGCACCATTGGGCCCCAGCAAACCAACCACCCCACCCGGCTCAATGCGGAATGACACGTTGTCGAGAGCCAGTTGCCGGCCGTATTGCTTGGTGATATTGGAAACGATAATCGACATTGATAATATTCTTGGAAATGTTTGATGCAAAGGTAGGAAACTAATAGGTAGTGTGCATAAATTTGGAAGAAGGTAAAATGTTTGCTGATAAAATTACCGATTTTCGTTCCGTGTCAAAACTATGGAACATTCGCTGTTCAATTGTCAACAATTAATTGTTTACAAATTTGTTAAATTAAAAAAGTTCGCTACCTTTGCACCCCTTTTATAGGATAAGTGTGAGCGGGAACGGCCGTAACCTGAACCGTGAAATGCTTGTTGCTGTTGGGGCCTTTGCTAAAGGCTGCTGAATCTCATGCCCGTGAATCAGTTGCCCGGGAAGCTAAACTTGTGATTTTAATCATAAATTTAACCAAATGAACACATTAAGTTATAAAACTTTATCTGCAACGCCTGATACCATTAAAAAAGAATGGGTACTGGTGGATGCTGATGGACAAACATTGGGTCGTTTGTCGAGTAAAGTTGCCAACATCCTGCGTGGAAAGTATAAGACCAATTATACGCCCAACCTCGACACAGGCGACTATGTAATTGTAATCAATGCTGAGAAGATCAAACTCACGGGCAAAAAACTTACCGATAAAGTGTACGTCCGTCATACCGGTTATCCCGGAGGTCAGCGTTTTGCTACTCCCTGGGAAGTGATGCAAAAGCATCCTGAAAGGGTAATTGAGTATGCAGTACGTGGGATGCTGCCATCCAACAAACTGGGCGATGCATTATACCGCAACCTTAAAGTTTATGCCGGTGCTGAGCATCCGCACGAAGCGCAGCAGCCGAAATTGATTAACCTTAATTCAATCAAATAAGTATGGAAGTGATCAACACACTTGGCAGAAGAAAAACTGCTGTAGCCCGTATATATCTGAAAGATGGCAATGGAGCCATTACGGTTAACGGAAGGGATTATAAAGAGTATTTCCCTACCGGAACCCTTCAGTATGTTGTAACCCAGTCACTTGAAATTGCCGAAGCAATGGGCAAATACGATATCAAGGTTAATCTGGATGGTGGTGGAATTACCGGACAAGCCGAAGCGCTGCGTCTGGCTATTTCAAAAGCACTTTGCGAAATCAACCCCGAGCATCGTCCTCCGCTTAAAGCAAAAGGACTCCTGCGCAGGGATCCGCGTATGGTTGAACGTAAAAAACCGGGACAGAAGAAAGCCCGTAAGAAATTCCAGTTCAGCAAACGCTAAATCTCAACTGTGTTTAGTATCTAAATTGCCAGGACCTCACCACTACGGCTTTGCTGCCTGAACGAGCTACCTGGCAATTGATTTTGACAGAATGTAAACAATTAACAAAAATTTAAATGGCAAGAACAACTTTTGACGAATTACTGGATGCCGGTTCACATTTCGGCCATCTCAAACGTAAATGGAACCCGAACATGGCTCCTTATATTTTTATGGAGCGCAACGGTATTCATATTATTGACCTCTACAAAACCATCGCAAAAATTGATGAGGCCGCATCAGCACTCAAACAGATTACCAAATCTGGTAAAAAAGTGCTTTTTGTAGCTACCAAGAAACAGGCTAAGGAAATAGTTGCCGAGCATGTAAAAACGGTAGGAATGCCTTATGTTACTGAGCGTTGGCCTGGTGGAATGCTTACCAACTTTGCAACTATCCGCAAAGCTGTTCGTAAGATGTCGTCCATCGATAAACTCATGTCAAGCCCGAGTTATACCAATATCTCGAAACGTGAGCGTTTGCAGATTGCCCGCGAGCGCGCCAAACTTGAGAAGAACCTTGGTTCTATTGCCGATCTGAGCCGTTTGCCTGCTGCAATTTTCGTAGTTGATATCAGTAAAGAACATATTGCTATTGCTGAAGCACGCAAGCTTAACATCCCTACTTTTGCCATCGTTGATACCAATTCAGATCCCAACATTGTTGATTTCCCGATTCCGGCCAATGACGATGCCTCAAAATCTATCTCACTTATTGTAAGCAAGATGATTCAGGCTATTGAAGAAGGACTGATGGAACGCAAAATCGACCGTGATAAACGCGCTGAAGAAGAACGCGAAGAAGGCTTTACCGGTACCCGTAGTTACGACCTCGACGATGAGGATGAAGATGATGTTGTACCATCAGGTGAACGTGTTCGCGCTAAAGGTGCACCGGGCGAAGAGGGTGGTGAAGAAGGCCGCAGCCGCAAACCAGGAACCCGCAAACCACTTGGTAAAAAACCTGGTGGACCCAGAAAATAATACAAACGATAACAACTGAAAGTACATTATGGCTAATATTACTGCTGCTGACGTTAACAAACTGCGTCAGATGACCGGAGCCGGAATGATGGATTGCAAAAATGCACTCCAGGAAAATGACGGCGACTTCGAAAAGGCAATCGACTATCTTCGCAAAAAAGGACAGAAACTGGCTACCAAACGTGCCGATAAGGATGCCAATGAAGGTATCGTTCTGGCCGCTACCAACGAAGCAAAGGATTTTGCCGCAATTTTTATGCTCAACTGCGAAACCGATTTCGTTGCCAAAAATCAGGAATTTGTTGATTTCAACAATATGCTGATGGCTAAAGCCATTGAGATGAAACCTTCTAACATCGATGAGTTTAAGGCACTTGATCTGAATGGACGCACCGTTATGGATAACATCACCGAAATGGTTGGTAAAACGGGCGAAAAAATGGAGCTTGCTCATTTTGAAGTAATTGCTTCGCCCCGCGTTTTTGCTTACAACCATCCGGGTAACCGCCTTGCCACCATTCTTGGCCTGAATATGGCCAATGTTGAAGGCGTAGATCAGGCCGGACACGAAGTAGCTATGCAAATTGCAGCCATGGCTCCTGTTGCTGTTGATAACAAAGATGTTCCTTCAAGCATCATCGAACGCGAAATCGAAATTGGTAAAGAACAGGCTCGTCTCGAAGGCAAACCTGAGAATATGATTGAAAAAATCGCGCTTGGTAAGCTTAATAAATTCTATAAGGAAAATACCCTGCTCAATCAGGAGTTTGTTCGCGACAACAAATTGTCAGTTCGCGAGTACCTTACAAAGCTTGATAAAGGACTGACCGTAACCAGTTTCAAGCGTTTTATGCTTGGTGCATAGTTGCTAATAACCTTAAAGTAAAAAGCCGGATATTCCGGCTTTTTTTATGTGTCTGCTTTTTGAATATCTAATTATTCGATTGCTTGAATCAGTTTTTGGGAATAGATACTATCAATACAATTTGCTGATAGTTTGAAATAGTGAGATAAAAAAAGCGGCAGCCATTTAAGGATGCCGCCTGGTGCAGAAGTTTGTTCGTGGTTAATTTCCGAGAAGAGACTTTACAATTTCTGAAATGGTTTTGTTATCGGCTTTGCCGGCAAGCTGTTTGGATGCCAGGCCCATAACCCTGCCCATGTCCTTGATGCCCGATGCACCCGATGAGGAGATTATTGAAGCAATTACCGGTTTGATATCCTCAGCGCTTAGTTGTTTAGGCAAATATTCCGAAATAACTTCTGCCTGAAATAATTCAGCGTCTGCAAGATCTTTCCTGTTTTGCGAAAGGTAAATTTCAGCAGTTTCGCGGCGCTGCTTTACGAGTTTTTGCAACAACTTTATTTCAATCTCCTCCGTAATCTCGCCACCACCTTCGCTCGTCATAGCCAAAAGTAGTGCCGATTTAACGGCCCTTAGCGCCTCAAGCTTGTCCTTTTCGCGGGCAAGCATAGCTTGTTTTATGGCGTTGTTTATTGAATCGGTAAGGCTCATGCTCCTGAAGTCTTAATCAACATTATCGTGTAAAAATGAATTGTTTGGCCTGATTTCAACCGGGTTTCCCTCTGATTTAAACAAGGTATAGCGCGAAACTTCAGAAGACTCCGATGCCGGTGTATCGTTCAACTCAATTTTGCGGCGCAGGTATGCGGGTTGGTTTTCGAGTTCGGCGAGACCTTCGGGTGTATTCACTTTTATACTTACTTCCCTAAGCCTGTCGAGCCTGGCATTGGCCAATTCTTCCTGCTTTCGGAATTCATCATCCGATTCTGATTGTTTCGGGTTGGTACTGCGATACTCGCGCAGAAAATCAAATCCGGGTTCGGTATTTCGGTTTGGTTTCACGGGAGCGTAAACAAACCCTGAATCTTCCTCTGCAGCAGGTTTTGCAGCTGGTGTTGGAGTTGCCTGTTGATTAATATTGAAGACAACATTGCGATCATCTTCTACATGAGACACATTTTCTGGTTCAGATTCAGGTTCAGGTTCAGTGTGTTTATTGATAAGTGTAATCTCCTCAATTTTTGCCGGTTCAGGTCTTGAAACTTCGGCCGGTTTATTGATTTGCTCAGGCTGACTGTGCAGATTGTGAACAATCAATTCAGCACGGCTTCCATCTGAAGTTCCGGCTGATTTCGAATCAAATCCGGTGGCAATAAGGGTGATGCTGATTTTATCGCCCAGCGATTCATCGGTACCATTACCCCAGATTATATCGGCTCCTGAACCTGCCTCGTGCTGAATATAATCAGTTATTTCCATTACTTCGTCAAGTGTGATTTCTTCGGTGCCCGATGCAATGTACAGCAGAATATTGCTGGCTCCTCTAATGTTAGCATCATCGAGCAATGGTGAAGTCATGGCCATTTGAACTGCTTCCAAAGCGCGGTTTTCGCCTTCGGCCATGCCCGAGCCCATAATTGCTTTACCACTGTCTTTCATTACCGTTTTAACATCTTCAAAATCCACATTGATGTATCCGGTAACGGTTATGATTTCGGCAATGCCTTTGGCGGCCACTGTCAGAATATTATCAGCTTTGCCGAATGCTTCTGACAGTTTGAGGTCACCTTCGAGTTCACGCAATTTATCGTTGCAAATGATCAGCAGCGTATCAACTGATTTTCGGAGCTCGTCAATTCCGGCGCGTGCCTGTTGTGTACGCTTGCGGCCTTCGAACGAAAACGGAAGTGTTACGATGCCAACAGTTAAAATACCCAGTTCCTTGGCGAGAGCAGCTATTACCGGAGCGGCACCTGTTCCGGTACCGCCGCCCATACCTGCTGTAATAAACACCATTTTAGTGTTACTTTCGAGAATTTTCCTGATATCATCAATATTCTCTGTGGCTGCGTCTTTTCCAACTGAAGGTACCGCGCCGGCACCCAGCCCTTTGGTTCCAAGTTGTATTTTAACGGGCACCGAGCTTGTATCCAGCGCCTGGCAATCAGTGTTACAAATAACGAAGTCAACACCCCTGATACCCTGCTGATACATATGGGTTACGGCATTGCTGCCGCCGCCACCAACTCCGATCACTTTTATAATTGACGACTGATTTTTAGGTAAGTCGAACTTCAACATATCTGGCATAATTTGGTCTCCTAAAATTACATGATTAAAAGTGGTTTCATTCAATGGTGTCAACTGTTTTTATCAACAGGCGTTTTGTTAATATCTCAGTTTTCACCGTCCTCTTCAAAGAATTTTTTTATACCGTCGAAAAATGAGAGACGGCTTGCTTTTTTTGCTTTCGGGGCTGGTTTTCCGGCTTTGAGCATCTCTTTCTCATAACGCTGGAGCCCAATGATTACCAGGCCGATCCCAGTTGCATACATGGGGCTTGCCATCTCTTCAGGAACGCCCGGAGCAAGGTGCTCGTTGGGGTAACCTATACGGGTATCCATTCCGGTTATGAACTCAGTAAGCTGGGTAATATGTTTCAGCTGAGCTCCACCTCCGGTAAGTACAATACCTGCAATAAGTTTCTTTTCGTACCCCGAATTTTTAATTTCGAAGTAAACATGTTCGATAATTTCCTCCATTCGGGCCTGAATGATGCTGGCCAGATTTTTAAGTGTTATCTCTTTGGGTGGCCTGCCGCGCAATCCGGGGATGGCTACAATCTCCTCATCACGGTTTTCGCTGGCAAGCGCCGATCCAAATTTGACTTTAAGATCTTCGGCGTGTTTTTTAATGATGGTGCAACCTTCCTTGATATCTTCAGTAACAATATCACCTCCGAATGGAATTACTGCTGTATGACGAATAATCCCATCCTGGAAAATGGCAATATCAGTGGTACCTCCTCCGATATCCACCAGTACAACACCTGCTTCCTTTTCTTCATCGCTCAGCACAGCCTCTGCTGAAGCAAGTGGTTCGAGAATGAGGGCATCAATTTCACGATCGGCCTTCTTAACACATTTATAGATATTTTTAGCAGCCATAGTCTGGCCGGTAATAATGTGGAAGTTGGCTTCGAGTTGATGGCCCAGCATGCCTTTAGGTTGTTTGATGCCGGCTTCACCATCTACAGTATATTCCTGTGGAATCACATCAATAATGTCTTCGCCGGGATTCATTGCAAGCTTGTACATATTCTCGGTAAGCCCGTCTATGTCAGCCTGAGTAATTTCGTTATCCGCATTGGGTCGTATCACCGATCCCCTGTATTGAATGCTTTTGATGTGCTGACCCGCAATTCCTACATTCAGTGTAGCAATGTCGGAATCAGACCGCATTTCAGCTTCGCGTATAGCAGCGCGGATACTTTGCACAGTATCTTCAATATTGGCGACGACCCCGCGCTTTACGCCAATCGACTCTGTTTTACCAAAACCGAGGATTTCGATTTTATTGTTTTCGTTTCGTCTGCCAACAATGGCAGCAATCTTGGTTGTGCCAATATCAAGGCCTACGATAATTTCTGAATTTGCCATATCAATCAATTTTTGTACATACGATCTGGTTGCGGAACCGGAGGTTAATGTTTTTATAAACCCCCAGACTGTTATACACAGAACTGCGGTCATAGAATGCCCTGAGATTCCGTAATTTTTCATCAACAAAGCTGGTATCGCCTAATACTATGGCGTGAGTTCCAAACTTTGGTATCAATTCAATGTCACCTGAATTGCCTAAATAGATTTGCTCGGTGAGTGCTTTAGCAAACGCGTTTCGCTCCAAAGCCATTGCTGCTGCATAAATATTGCATAGCTCTGGAGTAAGCACCTGCTTTTTGTTCTTTTTTGGGATGAAGTCAGATGATTTCAAAAATCCGGCAAGAATTCCGGTTTTGCCACTGGCCATAACCACACGCACCGGATTTTCAGGCATAGTTGGCATCAGCATTCCTTCATCATCAATGTAATAGTTTTTGCCATCTTCTGTAATTACCCTAACAATCGGATTTCGTTGTTCGATGGTTGCTTTAACTACCCCGTTTACATCAACAGTTACACCTGATCGCCTGATATACGGATTGTGCTGCAAAACTGAAGCTATTTTAAGGGCGTCAACGCTTCCGAGTGGTTTGCCCTTGATACGAATTCCGTTTGCTGTAAGCTGCTGCCTGATGTAATCGTCGCTGATGAGTACGTTGGAATTATCGTAAACCATACTGATTTCAAATTTTGGACATACCAGCTGCTTTTGCCGCAGGTTGGCAAACACAAACAATGATCCCAGCCCGGCAATCATCAATGTCCAGAAGACTATGGAGAGAATTCTTTTCATTTTGCGGGATTTATGGTTAATATTTTTTCAATTTCAGGCACCAATTGATCAATATCGCCAGCGCCGAGCGTTAGCAATAAGCCCGGATGTTGATTCCTTACAAATTCAAGTGCCTGCTGTTTATCTACCAGGTATTTATCCTGAATCTGAATTTTCTCAAGAAGTATAGCCGAGCTGATTCCCTCAATTGGGAGTTCGCGTGCCGGATAAATTTCGAGTAGCAGCAGACAATCGAGTTTTGAAAGACTTTGAGCGAAAGCGGTGGCAAAATCGCGGGTGCGGGTATACAGGTGCGGCTGAAAAATTCCGGTAATTCTTTGGGTAGGATAGAGTGCTCTCACCGCCCTGATACATGCGTTGAGCTCCTCGGGATGATGAGCGTAGTCGTCAATATAAACTGTATCCCGGCTGTTTATCCTGAAATCAAATCTTCGTCTTACGCCTGAAAATGAGCTGATTCCATCTTCTATTTCAGTTTCACTGCAACCGGTAATCCATGCAGCCGCCGCCGCAGCAATGCTATTCTCAACATTAAAGAGTCCGGGTAATCCGGGGTTTAGTTGTATGAATTTATTCCCCGGAAGCTGGAGGTTGAATGTGTATTTTCCGTTTTGCAGACTAAGTGGTCCTGCACAGAAATCAGCGGTTGGATCTGTGAGCGAGTAGGTGTAAACTTTAACACCGGCTTTGGCTCTGATTGGTACTTTAACACCTTTCTTAATCAATAATATGCCATTTTCGTTGATATTGGCTGTAAAATCTCCGAATGAGCGCAGTAGCTCTTCGTGGCCGCCGTATATATCAAGGTGGTCAGCATCGGCCGATGTAATCACAGCGAGCCATGGAAACAACCGCAGAAATGAGCGGTCGAATTCATCGGCTTCGGCAACCATATAATCACTCGATGGGTTCAGAAGCAGGTTGGTGTTGTAATTTTTGGAAATGCCTCCCAAAAAGGAGGTGCAACCTTTCGAACTGCCGGTGAGTAAGTGTGATAGTAAAGTGGTTACGGTAGTTTTGCCATGGGTGCCGGCAATTGCAAGTGTGGTTTTTGACGATGTGATGGCACCAAGCAATTCTGAGCGCTTCATCAGATTTAACCCCAGCTGCCTGATGTATATGTATTCATTCAGCGTAGCCGGTATTGCCGGTGTAAGAATTACCAGATCAGTATCGGGTTCAATAAGATCGGGACTGTCGTCAAAATGAATATCAATTCCTTCGTCCTGTAAAGCTGCAGTAAGTGAAGTCGGGGTTTTATCGTAACCATACACCCTTATTCCGGCAGCAAGCAGATAGCGCGCCAGCGCACTCATACCAATGCCTCCGATACCTAGGAAATATACTTTATGCAGTTTGTTCAGGTTCAAGATTATAGTTTTTATTTGTGAGAAATATGATCCAGTACTATGCCGGCAATGGTATCGGCTGCACCGGGTTTAGCCATTGCCAGGATATTATCTGAAAGTTGCTTCATCCGGGTTTTATCCTGAATGAGATTTACCACATTGTTAATTAAAGAATCAGGCGCTTCAGCGTCGGTAACCATCATGGCTGCATTGCGGCTAACAAGTGCCAGTGCATTTTTCGTTTGATGGTCTTCGGCAACGTTGGGCGATGGCACCAGAATGCATGGCTTACCGGTGATGCATAATTCTGAAATTGCTATGGCACCTGCCCTTGATACAACGATATCGGCGGCAGCATATGCATAATCCATGCGCGAAATGAAAGACTGTTGGCATACAAGCTGATTTTTATCAAAATTTCCGAATTCGATACTTTCTGCATAGGATTTGCCGGTTTGCCATATGAGCTGAATCTGGTTTTTTACGAGCTGTTCAATTCCCTGCTGAATGCTACGGTTGATGGTTCTTGCGCCGAGGCTCCCTCCAACAACCAACACCACCGGTAAATCGGGATTTAGCCTGAATGCTGCCAATGCTTCAGCGCGGGCAATGGTCTTGTTCTCAATTTCGCTTCGTACGGGATTGCCGGTAACAACAATTTTCTCAGACCTAAAAAATCGTTCCATGCCATCGTAAGCTACGCATATTTTAACTGCATTTCGCGATAGCAGTTTATTGGTTACACCAGGAAATGAGTTTTGTTCCTGCAGTATAGTTGTGATTCCGAGTGCCGAGGCTGCCCTTAATGTAGGGCCACTGGCAAAACCACCAACGCCCACAACCACGCCGGGCCTGAAATTTCTGATAATACTGCGGGCTTTGAGGCTGCTTTGCAGAAGTTTGAATGGTAAAGCTAAATTTGATAGACTTAAACTTCGTTTGAAGCCTGTAATATTCAAACCTTCAATTTTGTAACCGGCTGCAGGCACTTTTTCCATTTCCATGCGGCCCAAAGCACCTACAAACAGAATGGCAGCTTCCGGATTCCGCCTGCGTATTGCATCAGCAATAGCAATGGCCGGAAATATATGACCTCCCGTTCCTCCTCCGCTGATGATAATACGTAATTCAGACTGTGGCATGGGCTGTATTTTGTGTTTTTTGTTCGCTTTCTTTTTGCTGAAGTTCTTCGATTTCGCGGCTTACGCTTAAAATAATGCCAATTGAGATACTTGTAAACCAAATTGAAGTGCCTCCCATACTAATAAGCGGCAATGTTTGTCCGGTTACCGGAAGCAGGTTAACTGCTACCATCATATTGGCCATTGCCTGAAAAATCAAGCTGAAAGAAACTCCGAAGGTGAGAAAGGCTGCGAAATTTCGCGGGCTCTTAATCACAATCTTTACAGATCGGTAAAACAAGGTTAGGTAAAGCAATACCACAATAATTCCGCCTATCAAGCCATATTCTTCAATAATTATGGCATAAATAAAATCAGAATAGGGGTGGGGTAAAAAATTCTTTTGAGTTGAATTACCGGGCATCTTGCCTGTAATTCCGCCTGTGGCTATTGCAATTTTAGCCTGCTCAACCTGGAAATTAGCTTCACTATCGCCACTGGTAAAGTTCTCGATGCGATTTTGCCAGGTTCCGAATCTTCCGCTGAGTTTTGGACTGTTAACGGCAATCACAATCAGAAGCGCGAATCCTGCAATTCCGATACCAACAAGCGCTGTCAGGTATTTCAGTTTTACTCTTCCGATAAACATCAGAACCAGGCAGGTGGTGAAAATGAGTGCGGCTGTCGAAAAGTTGGCAGGCAGAATCAGCGCTGTAATCAGCACAACCGGTAGCATAATGGCAATAAAACCTTTACGCAGGTCTTCAATTTCGTTTTGTTTTTTAGCCAGCAGCCTGGCAACATACATGATAAGAGCCAGTTTTGCAAAATCAGAAGGCTGAAATGTTATATTAATAAGCGGCAATGTATACCAGCGGCTGGCTTCGTTGAGATTGGTGCCAAAAAAAAGCGTATATGCCAGCATAGGAATTGAAATAAAGAGTGCCAGTTGCGAAATGCGGGCATAATAAGTATACTTAACCATGTGGGCCAGGTACATCAGTACAAAACCAAGAATGAGAATACCCAGATGCTTAAGCAGGTAATATTCGGTATTTCCCGACTGGTATTTATAAGCCAGTGTGCCGGTTGAACTGTAAACTGCCAGTATTGAGAATACTGATAGGAGCAGCACAACGGCCCAAATGGTTTTATCGCCTTTTATGTTGTTAAGTATTGTTTTCATTCTCTTAAAGCGTTTTTACCGCTTCCTTGAATTTACGTCCGCGATCTTCATAGTTTTCAAACAAATCGAAACTGGCACAAGCCGGTGACAATAATACTGCGTCGCCTTTGCGCGCCAGATAATAGGCTACCGAAACGGCTTCAGCAGCCGAAGTGGTTTCGCTGATAAATTCTACTTTATCTTTAAATGCTTCGATTAATTTTTCATTATCGGTACCCAGACATACAATGGCTTTCACTTTTTGTTTTACCAGATCAAAGAGTTTGGTATAATCGTTGCCCTTGTCGATGCCGCCGGCTATCCATATTATCTTTTTATTAACGCTTTCGAGGGCATACCAAGCTGAATTGATGTTGGTAGCTTTTGAATCGTTTATAAATTCGATGCCATGAATTTTGGCAACAAATTCGAGCCGATGCTCAACATTTTGAAAATCAGATAGACACTCCTTGATGGTTTCGTTGCGGATTCCAACAAGTTTGGCTGCAATACCAGCGGCCATTGAATTGTACACATTGTGTTTTCCCTGTAAAGCCAGTTCTTCTATCGTCATATCGAATTTTTCTCCGTTTATATTAAAATGAATGGTGTTCTGATCAAGGTAAGCTGCGCAGGAAGGATCGTTTGAAAGGCTGAATGGATAACTCTTTTGTTTACCCTTCGTTTGCATGAAATGTTTACGGATGGTTTCGTCGTCGGCGCACCAGATAAATGATTCCTGAGGCCCCTGATTTTGAATTATCCGCATTTTGGATGAAGCATATTTTTCAAAATCTTGATCATATCGATCAAGATGATCGGGTGTTATGTTAAGCAGAATGGCTATTGAAGCGGTGAACCTGAACATGCCATCGAGCTGAAAACTGCTGATCTCGAGTACGAAATAATCATGATCCGAGATAGCCATCTGCCAGGCATAACTACTTCCAACATTGCCGGCTAGTCCCGCATCAATGCCTGCACGTTTCAGAATGTGATGGGTGAGTAGCGTTGTGGTAGTTTTGCCATTGCTGCCTGTAATACAAATTGTTCGGGCATTGCTGTAGCGTTCGGCAAATTCGATCTCCGATATCACCGGAATGTCAAGAGATGCAGCTTTTGCCACTATTTCAGCAGAATCGGGGATGCCGGGGCTTTTAATAATTTCGTCAGCACCCAGAATAATTTCGGTGGAATGCCGCCCTTCTTCAAACAGGATACTGCCTGAACTGAGCGTTTTTTTATAGTTTTCCTTAATTTTTCCGGTATCTGACACAAAAACCCCATGCATCCTGCTTTTGGCAAGAAGCGCAGCTCCGGTTCCGCTTTCGCCGGCACCGAGAATGGCTATGTAGGGTTTATTAATCATATTACCTGATTTTAAGCGTGATAATGGTTACAACTGCCAGCATTATTCCCACAATAAAGAAGCGCTGAACGATTTTGGGTTCGGCGTAGCCGAGTTTTTGAAAGTGATGGTGTAAAGGCGACATCAGGAATATGCGCCTCCCTTCACCATATTTTTTTCTGGTATGTTTGAAATAGGTTACCTGAATAATTACCGAGAGGTTTTCTGCGATAAAGATTCCGCAGAGGATTGGGAGCAGCAATTCTTTACGCAGTATGATAGCCAGCACAGCTATAACACCTCCAAGGGCAAGCGAACCGGTATCACCCATGAAAACCTGTGCCGGAAAAGTATTATACCATAAAAATCCGGTACAGGCTCCCACAAAGGCACTAACAAATATGGTGAGTTCGCCCGTGTTAGGCAGGTACATAATGTTCAGGTAATCAGCAAATACAATGTTGCCTGAAACCCAGGCAAGTAAGCCAAGTGTAACTCCTATAATAGCCGAAGTGCCTGTAGCCAGCCCGTCGATCCCATCGGTGAGATTGGCTCCGTTTGAAATGGCTGTAATAATCAGAATTACAATCGGAATAAACACAAGCCAGGCATATTTCATTGCATCCTGCCCGAATGGTTTGAGCAGAATTGCATAATCAAATTCATTGTTTTTAAAGAACGGAATGGTAGTTTTGGTTGATTTTACCGATTCTCTAGAGAATTTTTTCCCATGATCACTCAGGCGTTCAAACTCACTAAGGGTAGTTGCCGAGCGTGAACTTGTTTCAGCAATTTTTTCTCTGATAACTACGCCGTCATTGGCGTACAGGGTCCAGCCAACCACAATTCCAATGGTGATTTGCCCAAGAATCTTGAACTTGCCTGCCAGCCCTTTTTTGTCTTTTCTGAATACCTTGATATAGTCATCTAAAAAGCCAATAAAACCAAGCCAGATTGTGGTGGCCAGTATGAGTATGATATAAATGTTGTTGAGCTTTGCAAACAGCAACGTTGGAATAACGATTGCTCCCAGAATTATAAGGCCTCCCATGGTTGGGGTGCCCTGTTTTTCTTTCTGCCCTTCGAGGCCGAGATCACGTACAAGTTCACCTACTTGTTTCCGATTAAGGTATTTGATAAGTGATTTACCAAAAAGTAGCGAAATGGTTAGTGAAGTAATAATAGCAAGAGCCGCTCTGAATGAGATATACTGAAACATTCCCGCACCGGGGAAGTCGTATGTTTTTTCGAGATAATCAAACAGATAATACAGCATAGCCAGCCTTATTTTGGTAGATAGTTGTTTCCGTTTCCCATGCACTCACGCAAGACTTCACGATCGTCGAAATGGTGTTTTACACCATTAATTTCCTGGTAGGTTTCGTGTCCTTTGCCAGCTACCAGAATAATATCGCCCGGCGCAGCAAGTGTACATGCCGTTTTAATGGCTTCTTTCCGGTCGGCAATCACCAGGTATTTGCGCTTTCTGTCGGCAGTTACACCTGCCTGCATCTCTTTCAAAATTTCAAGTGGATCCTCACTGCGCGGATTATCAGAAGTAAGTATGGTGATATCGCTGTTTTGAGTCGCTATGGCTGCCATAACGGGTCGTTTGGCCCTGTCGCGGTCACCTCCTGCACCTACTACAGTGATTAATTTACCTTCACCCTGCCTTATTGTGTTAATGGTACTAATCACGTTGCTTAGTGCATCAGGTGTATGCGCATAGTCGACAATTCCGGCAATTCCATCGGGCGATTTAATATATTCAAACCGTCCGTCAACGGCTTCAAGATTGCTCAGCAATACAAGGCTTTCTTCGTTCCCGGCACCCAGCATAATAGAAGTAGCATAAATGCTGAGTAAATTGTACGCATTAAACATTCCCACCAGTCTGCTCCAGATTTCCTGATTGTTTAGTTTCAGGTGTAGTCCTTCAAACTGATTCTCGATGATACGGCAGTGGAAATCAGCCGGGCGTTTAATGGCCATTGTTTTTAGAAGGGCTTTACAGTTTTGAACCATCACTGTGCCATTTCGGTCGTCGGTGTTTACTATTGCAAACGCTGTTGCCGGCAATCTGTCAAAGAATCGTTTTTTTGCAGCAATATAAGCCTCGAAGGTTTTGTGAAAATCCAGATGGTCGTGCGTTATATTGGTAAAAACGCCTCCTGTAAAGATCAGTCCACTGATACGGTTTTGAACGACTGCATGCGAACTAACTTCCATAAAGCAGTAATCGCAGCCTTCATCAACCATATTCCTTAAGAGCCTGTTCAGTTCAACGGCATCTGGTGTAGTATGTGTTGCAGCACATTCATGCTGGTTAATCATATTACGTACAGTCGATAATAGACCGGTTTTGTAACCCAGTCCCATAAAAAGCCGGTACAGCAGTGTGGCAGTGGTTGTTTTGCCATTTGTTCCGGTTATTCCCACCAGCTTTAATTCCTGCGATGGGTTGTTATAGAAATTGGAAGCCATTATTCCCAGGGCTTCGCTGCTTTCGGCTACTTCAACATAGCATACATCCGGTAATATAATATCGGGACGCGATTCGCAAACAATGGCCTTTGCGCCCGATTCAATTACTTTCTGAATGTAAGAATGACCATCAGTGAGGGTGCCTCGTACAGCTACAAATACGCATTTATCAGTTGCTTTTCGGCTGTCGAAGACAATAGCTGAAACAGGCATATCCGGATTTCCCGTAATACGGGTTATGCTGCATTTATATATGATTTCCCTGAGTGTTTTCATGGCTGTTTATCGAAGTTCAAGGGTGCAAACCAGGCCGCGGCTAACCTTACTGCCGGCTGGAACCGATTGTTTTCTTACAAGTCCTTTTCCCGAAATCCTGACTTTAAATCCTGCATTTTCAAGCAGATATATGGCATCGCGTGCTCCCATACCAGTTACATCGGGGGTTACTTTTTCAGGAACTTTAACTTCCTGAACAGCCAGCGTACTATCAGCAGTACCCAGGCGGGCGTATTCGGTTTCGGGAAGCGGGGTATTCCATACCATATCAATTTCGTTGAGTAGTGTTTTTAGATCTTCAGTATTGCCTGCAGCCTGCAGCAAAGGAATGGTATGCACGTTGTCGGCAGATTGCCGCTGCGGATCGAGGCGTGTAGCGTATACCTTATCAGCAATTTCCCTAAAAACCGGACCCGCGATTGAGCCTCCGTAATACACCCCTTTTGAAGGATTGTTAATGACTACAATACACGAGTATTTAGGATTCTCTGCAGGGAAATATCCGACAAACGACGCCTTGTAATTCGATTTATTGTACCCTGCATTGTTCTGAGCTATCTGCGCTGTTCCGGTTTTACCTGCAATTTTATATACCGGATTCTTAAGATGGGTTGCTGTTCCACGTTCAACAACACCTTCGAGTATTTTTCGTATCTGCGGTAGCGTTTCGCTTTTTTCAAATATTGATTCACATAAAACCACAGGTTTAAACTGAGAAACTGGCTCGCCGGCATACCTGATTTCTTTAATAAATTGTGGTTTTACCATTTTACCGTTATTGGCTACAGCATTATAAAAAGTGAGTGTCTGAAGCGGTGTAATCGCCACTTCATAACCAATAGACATCCACGGAAGAGAAACTTTAGACCAGATTCTGCTTTTGGTGTCTTTAATCGAAGGTTTTCCTTCGCCGGGTATGTCAAGGCCCAGTTTCTGATTGAGGTGCATTGCGTATAGCTTATCAATAAACTGCTGCGGATTTTTCCGGTAGGCTTTAAATATTACTTTTGATATTCCAACATTTGATGAAAGCTCAAATGCTCTTTCAACCGAGATTCTGCCATAGCCTCCATGGTGCGAATCTTTCATTATCCGATTGGCAAATCGGGTCTCACCGCCTTGAGTATCAACGGTGTCGCTTAGATTTATAAGACCCTGGTCAAGAGCAGCAATAACCGATGCAAGTTTAAAAGTGGATCCGGGTTCACTGCTTTCGCCAATGGCGTAATTGTATTTCTCCTCGTATTCGCCTTTACTGTTTTTGCCTAGGTTCGCTATAGCAACAATGTATCCGGTTTCAACTTCCATTAGCACTGCACATCCATGATCGGCCTCATTGGCAATAAGCTGGCGCATGAGTGCATCTTCAGCCACATCCTGAATATTGATGTCGATAGAAGTTAGAATATCATGACCGTCGCGCGGCTCAATTTCAAGTTCGTTGTTCAGTGGCCTGAATGCACCGTTACCGATGCGCTGCATGATGCGTTGGCCGCTTTCCCCTTCCAATATACTGCTGTAAGCCCCTTCGAGACCAATATCGTTCTCCGCTCCTTCTTTGTCCCATCCAATCGTTCTGAATGCCAGCCATCTGAAAGGTAATTCCCGTCGACTTTTAGCTTCAGCAATCAGTCCTCCCTTGTACTTGCCAAGTCTGAAAATGGGAAAATCTTTACGGATTTTCTTCAGCTGTGCGTAAGTAATGTTGCGCTTCAACAGCAGGTAGCGGTTGTTACTTTTACGACCCTGTACGAGTATTTTACGATATTCCTGCTTGCTTTTATCCCTGAAAAGATTGGCCAGACACAAAGCCAGTGAATCTACATTTTCATAAAAGAAATCGTCGTTAAAATGGGTGTTTCCAGCATCTATACGCAAATCAAAAACAGGGATTGAGGCAGCTAACAAACTACCATCACAAGCCAGAATATTGCCACGGGTAGCCTTTATTTCCTCATAGTGAATGCTCAGTTTTTTGGCTTTTTGTTTCCACGCTTCGCCTTCAACAAACTGAATGTAAACCACACGCGCAACCACAGCTATACCCAGCATTGTCATTACCAGATACATCAGGTAAATGCGCTTTAATATGTCGTTTTTGTGGCTGTCCATTATTTGCTCTGTTTGATATAAATTTTCCTGGGCGGTACCAGCGATTCTTTTATACCACTGTTTTTTAATTTGTTGGCTACTTCAGATTGTTTGCTGTTGAACATCAGCTCCGATTTAGTGGTGATGTATGAATACCGGATCTCTTCAAGCTGGCGTTTAGTGCGGCTTATATCGATGATTGTTTTCTCAGCATTGTAGGCATTGGCTATATATAGTATAGCCAGAATTGTTAGATACAGTATAAAAGGTATCTGCCTGATTAGATTATCACGGCTAAAAATGCGTTCACGCTTGTGAGTTTTGGCCGCCGTAGAATTGTCGCCTGGTTTCTGGCTCCATAGCTTAAAGGTTAATTTACGGCGTGGTTTTGCACCGGGTTGAGTATGAGGTTTAAGTGTATTTCTGGGTTTATCCATCGGCTCTCCTTTCTGCAATGCGTAACCTGGCACTGCGTGCTCTTGGATTTTCGGCCGTTTCAGCCTCACCAGCCATTATGGGTTTGCGGGTTATGGGTTTTAAGGGAGTAATCAAATTGCCATAAAAGTCTTTATTTTCAATACCTTCAAAATTGCCGGTTTTCATAAAATTTTTAACCAGCCTATCTTCAAGGGAGTGATACGACATAACAACCAAACGGCCACCCGGCCTGAGCGCTTTAACCGATTGCTGAAGCAATTCTTTCAGTACCTCAAGCTCTCCGTTTACTTCGATGCGCAGAGCCTGGAATACTTTAGCAAAAAATTTGTTTTCGCGCCCGCGCTCTGCATAAGGGCCGAGCACCTGCATAAGCTGCGTGGTGGTTTGAATGGGTTGATGCTCACGGGCAGCTTCAATGGCCTTAGCCAGCCTGTAGGGGTGATCCAGCTCACCATATTCGGCAAGTATATTTTTTAATGCTTCAATGCTGTAAGTGGCGATTATCTGGCTGGCAGGCTGGCCGGCTTTGCGATTCATCCGAAGGTCAAGGTCAGCTTCCCAACGTGTTGAGAAGCCACGTTCAGGATTATCAATCTGATAGGATGATATGCCCAGATCGGCCAAAATTCCATCGAGAGGAAGTGCTTTGTGAAGGCGCAAAAAATTGACGAGAAACCTGAAATTCTGGTTTATGAAAGTAAATCTCGGATCATCTAACTGATTTTGCATAGCATCTGCATCCTGATCAAACGCCAGTAAACGGCCTGAAGTAAGATGCTCAAGAATAAGCCTGCTATGGCCACCTCCACCAAAGGTTACATCGGCGTAAGTGCCATCCGGCCGTATCGCCAGGCCATTGATGCATTCATGAAGCATGACGGGGTTATGATACATACGCTAATCTCCGCTATCATTAATGTGCCCCATTACATCCTCAGCCAACTGTGAAAAATCAGTCAGACTTTCCTGAATGGATGATTCATACTTTTGTTTGTCCCATATTTCTATCATATTCAGGGCCGATGCCAGCACAATATCCTTGCTGATTGAGGCAAAAGTGGCCAGATCTTTAGGAACCAGCAGCCTGCCGGTATTATCCAGCTCAACCACACGTACACCTGCCATAAATACCCTGATAAATTCAGTGTTCTTCTTGACAAAACGGTTGAGCTTGTTAACTCCGCGTACAGCATTGTCCCACTCTGAGCGGGGATACAATTCGAGGCATGGCTGGAAAATGCTCCTCTTGATGATAAAACCCTCCGAAATCACTGCATCAAGCTGACTTTTGAGCGCAGCCGGAAGCATCAACCTCCCTTTGGCATCCACTTTACAGTCATGTACTCCAATGATTTCGACCATGATAGATTTTACAGTTTTGTGGGGTAAATATAGTATAGAAATCCCACTTTTTACCACTTTCTACCACTTTTGTTGATAACTTTTTGGATTTACATACTGTTTTCAGTATGTAACATGTTGATAATAAGAGATAAAGATTCTATTTTTCCAGATATTGAGCCACAAATAGCTGTTTTTAACGTATTCAGGCTAAAAATGCCGGTTCAGGGTAATATAAATACGGAATTGCCTAAATTTGTAAACCTTTTATGTCAAGTAACTCTGCAACTATAATGCAACGAGAAGCGAATGCGGTTTCTGAACCGGTTGAAAAACTCATCGATATTGAGAAAGTGATAGCCGGTAAAAGCGCGCGTCTTTTAAAGATGCTTCCTGGTTTTATTATCCGTTATCTCAAGCGTATTTTGCATCAGGACCAACTGAACGATGCATTGTACCGGCACCGCGACAAGCAGGGTCTTGAATTTGTAGCTGCCATTTTGGTAGAGTTTGGAGTTAATGTTGTAATCAGGGGCGAGCAGAATCTGACCAAATCCGAAAGGTTTGTGGTTGTTTCAAACCACCCGCTGGGTGGACTTGACGGCCTGGCGCTAATGCATGCAGTGGGCAAGGTCAGAAACGATCTGGTAGCTCCGGTAAATGATTTTTTACTTTACCTGCCCAATTTGCGGCCATTGTTTATACCTGTTAACAAGCATGGGTCAAATGCTTCAAATATTGCGGTGTTCGACGAAACATTCTCATCGGGCAAGGCCATTCTTTACTTTCCGGCCGGCTTATGTTCGCGCAAAATAAATGGGCAGATTATTGATCTTGAATGGAAAAAAACATTCCTTTCAAAGGCACGCAAGTTCAATCGGGACATTATTCCTGTTTACATAAGCGGACGAAATTCAAACTTTTTTTACAATCTGGCCAACCTGCGCAAGCGCATTGGTTTAAAAGCGAATATCGAAATGCTCTATCTGGTCGATGAAATGTTTCGGCAGAATAGCAAGGATATTGTAATTACTTTCGGAAAACCTATTCCTTTGTCTATCTTTGACCGGAAAAGAAACGATAACCAGTGGAGCGCGCTGGTTCGCCGGCATGTGTATAAACTGAACAATGATCCGGATGCAGATTTTGTGATCGACAATTAAAATCTTTAAATATGGAAACCATCATTCCTCCGGTTGACCGCGATGTGTTACTCAAGGAACTCACCGATGATAAATTGATCCGCAAAACAAATGCTGGTAGTAACCTTATATATATAGTCAACCATTTTAATGCCCCCAATGTTACCCGCGAAATCGGACGATTGCGTGAAATTACCTTTCGCGATGCTGGCGGTGGCACCGGGCTTTCTATCGATCTTGACTATTACGATACCTGCGAAAACCCATTTGAACAGCTTATCGTTTGGAACCCGGCAGATCAGGAAATCATAGGTGGTTACAGGTTCTTACATGGCAAAAATCTGAAACAAGGCGGCGATGGGGCATTTCATACGCCTACATTCAAACTTTTCAGATATTCCGATAAATTTGTGAGTGATTATCTGCCTTATACGATTGAGTTGGGGCGGTCGTTTGTACAGCCTGCATATCAGCCCACCAACAATATCCGTAAAGGGATGTATTCGCTTGATAATATCTGGGACGGGCTTGGAGCTATTATACTTTTGCACCCTGATGCCAGATACTATTTCGGAAAAATTACCATGTATCCTTCCTATAACCGTCAGGCGCGTGATCTGATACTTTATTTTATGCAGAAATACTTTGGTGATAAGGAAAAACTTGTTTATCCGATTGAACCCCTGCAACTTGAAATCGGAGAAGCCGAACTGCAAGCAGCCTTTCCAAATGGTGTTTACGACAAGGACTATAAATTGTTGATTCAGAAAGTCAGAGCTTTAGGAGAGAATATTCCTCCTTTGGTGAATGCTTACATGAACCTTTCGTCGACCATGAAATTTTTTGGTACATCAATCAACGACGATTTCGGTTTGGTTGAAGAATCTGGCATTATTGTGACCATTGGTGACATTTATGACATGAAGATTGAACGTCACCTGGCTATTCCCCAGTAGGATGGTAATTAAAACCGCCGAATTTATTGCCAGCAATACTAATATGGCCAAATGCCCTCCGGCTGATAAACCCGAGTATGCTTTTATCGGACGATCGAATGTTGGTAAATCGTCACTTATTAACAGATTACTTGGGCGGAGCAACCTGGCCCGAACATCATCAACCCCCGGAAAAACACGGCTTATAAATCATTTCCTGATTAACAGCAATTGGTATCTTGTTGATCTGCCGGGGTATGGATATGCACGGATTTCGAAAAAGGAGCGTGAAAAATGGGAAACTATGATCAGGCAATATTTAACACGCCGCGTGAGCCTGATGAGTACGTTTGTATTGATAGATGCCCGTATTGAACCCAAAGCATCTGACATTGATTTTATTAATTGGTGTGGGAGTGAGCAATTGCCAGTTACGATTGTGTTTACCAAAGCCGATAAAATTTCAGCTGCGCAGCTCGATGAAAATACCGGTGTATTTAAAAAACGTTTGCTTGAGTTTTGGGATGAATTACCTGATGTATTCATTACTTCGGCTGAAACCGGCTCCGGGCGCGATAGTTTGCTGGCCTATATCGAACGCCTGAATTCAGAATATATTGAAATTATTTCCTGAGTTCTCATAAAAAAGCGGCTTAATGCAATTGATGCAGTAAGCCGCTGGTTTTTCAGAGAAGGGGATTTATTTGATCTCGACCAGTAAGAAGTTCTTAGGCACCAGATCGCCCGATTTTACATAAATTTTCTTGATGGTTCCATCAATAGGAGCTACAATATTGTTGGCCATTTTCATGGCTTCCAATTCAAGAATAATTGCACCCTGTTTAACCTTAGCTCCCTCTTTAGCATAAACCTTCAAAATGGTGCCGGGTATAAACGAATAGATTTTTTTGTAATCAACAGGTGCATACGTTTTACGCGCCATGTACTTTTTGGTAAGCATGGTTTTGTAACGTATATTATCAATAATGAGCGTTTTTAATGCGGGAGATTCGTTGTTTTCTTCCATATCCAGTTTTTTAGAAAGGTGGAACTCCATGTTTTTTATTCGGCCTTACTTCTACTTTCTCGGCTGAAATTTCAAGCGCGTGAATCAGCATATTGCGTGTTTCGGCAGGCTCAATTACTGCATCAACATAACCGTAAGCAGCAGCAACGTAAGGATTTGCAAACTTCTCCTTGTACTCTTTTATCTTGTGCTTTCGCATCTCATCGGGATTATCCGCATTTTTAATTTCGTTGCGGAAAATAATGTTGGCTGCACCTTCGGGACCCATAACTGCGATTTCGGCAGTTGGCCATGCAAAAACAAAATCAGCGCGCAGGTGACTAGAGCACATGGCTATGTAACCTCCTCCGTAAGCTTTACGCAAAATAACGGTCATTTTGGGAACAGTAGCTTCTGAATAGGCATATAAAACCTTTGCTCCGTGGCGGATAACTCCTGCATGTTCCTGATCAACACCGGGTAAATAACCGGGAAGGTCGACCAAAGTAACGAGTGGAACATTAAATGCATCGCAATAGCGGATAAACCGCGCAGCTTTATCAGATGAATCAACATCAAGTACGCCGGCCAGCACAAGTGGCTGGTTGGCAACAAATCCAACTGTATTTCCATTCAGTCGTCCGAAGCCAATCACAATATTGGCTGCAAACATACTTTGAATTTCGAAAAATTCTGAGTTGTCGGAAATTGACCTGATGATATCTTTTACATCATAAGGCTGGCGTGGATTTGTCGGGAATATGGTTTCGATGTTATAAGACCGGCCACGGGGTGGTTTTTTCGGAAATGGTTCAGCCTTTTTCATGTTGTTCCATGGTATAAAGCTGCAGAGGGTTTTGATTTGTTCAAAACATTCCGTTTCGCTTTCGGCAAAGAAATGGGCATTTCCGGTAATTTCGCTCTGAACGCGGGCACCGCCGAGTTCTTCCATCGAAATTTCTTCACCCAGCACGGTTTTAATTACCTCGGGTCCGGTAATAAACATTTTAGAGATTTTGTCAACTACAAAAACAAAATCGGTAAGCGCAGGCGAATACACAGCCCCTCCCGCACATGGGCCAAGAATTACACTGATTTGAGGAATAACCCCCGAAGCCTGGGTATTGCGGTAGAATATTTCACCGTAGCCGGCCAGTGAATTTACCCCTTCCTGAATACGCGCACCACCTGAATCATTGATTCCGATAATAGGCACTTTCAGTTTCATGGCATGATCCATGATTTTGGTAATTTTTTTTGCATGCATCCATCCCAGCGAACCTCCGGCAACTGTAAAGTCCTGAGCATAAATGCAAATGGGATAACCATTTATGGTACCCGTTCCGGTAATAACACCGTCGCCCGGAAGGTATTTATCCCCCATGTTAAAATCTTTGCCTGTATGTTCTACAAACAGGTCATACTCATGAAAAGATTTGGGATCAACCAGTGCAATGATACGCTCACGGGCAGTCATTTTACCTGTGGCTTTTTGTTTCTCAATTGCAACCTGGCCGCCACCCATCAATGCATCGCGCATCCTCTTTTTGAGGTCACTTGTTTTTTTTGACAACGACATATCCGAAAGTTTTAGATTGAATTCTTTTAAAGTCCCTGATTACCGGATTCGGATGCCGGCAAAGCACACAAAGGTAACCAATATTTTAAAAATCACTCAACCCACAGAGTATATTTACTGACATGAAAAAACAACGTAAATGACTAATATGCATTTGATTAGCCTTTTATGTTAATAATTTGTCATCGACAGGCATACATTTTAATCAAATTTTAAACTTACTTTGATCAGACGATTGGTTGATTAAAATCAAATCTTAAGTTATGAATATAGAACAGTTGCGTGAGTATTGCCTCTCGCTTCCCGGCGTTTCAGAGCATTTTCCGTTCGACGAAACCACACTCGTTTTTAAAGTGAACGGAAAAATTTTTGCTTTAACCGATCTTGAAGGCCCGCTGGCCGTAAATCTTAAGTGTGATCCCGAAACCGCAATTGATTTGCGTGGGAGATATTCAGCTGTTAAGCCTGGCTACCATATGAATAAGAAGCATTGGAATACTGTAGAAATTGACGGCTCAATCAACGATTCGCTGCTCATTGAATGGATTGATCTGTCCTATCGGCTGGTGGCCGGAGGTAAGAAAAAGTAAAGTTTACCTTTCAGTTTCATCTGGGTTATCCGGTTGTTGCTTTTTTCCCTTGATTTTAAATATATCGGCCAGCAGATAGCCCAGCATTCCTCCCCAAACCATACTTAAGTAAGGATTTGAAGTTATGGCACAACTTCCGGAAGAGCAGCCGACGGTTCTGTAGTAAATAAAACCAGCCATTGCTCCGGCTGCGAATCCGCCTATGTTCTTAAGATTGTTGCGGGATGTTAAAAAGGCCCTGAATTTTGATTGCATCGGAAATGGGTTATTGGTAAAAATGTTTAAATGATATGCAGGAGTTTACATATCAACTATCCTGCCATCAATTGAGCCAAATTAAAGGCTCATACCAAATTATCTGAAATATACCAATGTTACGCCATGCCCGCCCCGTTCAAGGCTTTCGTCTTCATAACGCTCAACTTCTGGTACATCGCGAAGGTAACTATGAAGGATGTTTCGCAGAATCCCATCGCCTTTGCCATGCAGGATTCTTACTTCGTGCACTCTCAAAAGGGTGGCCTGATCTATATACCGTGCTATAATTTCCTGAGCTTCCTCTGCTTTTTTACCTCTTATGTCAATTGACATTTTAAACTCGGCCATTTTGTCATTCAACTGGTGAATAACATTTACGGTCGGCTTGCTGAATCTCTTGTTGGCTTCATAGGTTTTTTTTTCGCTTGGTGTAGCCCTCAGTAGATTGCTCACTTTTGTCCTTATTTTAAGCACTCCAAACAATACAGTGGCCTGATTTCCTTTAATTTCGTCAATAATTCCTACTGTTTCCTGACCCTCCATTTTCACCAGCATGCCGGCTTTAAGTGGGCCGGAAGGCCTCTGCTCAGGAGCGGGTTTGTGAATTATTACAGGTGCTGGATTTTGTGTAAGCGGCTCTGTATCATCCTTTAGTAGTGCTTCTTTTTCAGTTTCGATCTGCTCTCGAACATTGAGGATGGTTTCGCGTTCAGCGTTACTTTCGCGAATTTTTCTGACGGTGTTTTCGATAAGCCGGTTTGATTCGCTCAGAATATGTGAAGCCTTGTTGCGTGCTTCCTTTAGTATAGTCGCTTTTTGAAGTTCAAGGTTCTGAACCAATTTCTCATATTTTTCGACCAGGGCAGCAAGGGTTTCATCGGCCGACCGCATTTCTGCCTTCTGTCGTTCAATCGAAGCTTTGTCAAATTCTAATCGGGCCAGTTGTTCTTCAAAGTCGAGCTGAGAAGTGCCTGATTTTTGTGTTGCATTTTTGAGTACCTCGTCCGGAAATCCGATTTTTCGCGCTATCTCCATCGCAAATGAGCTTCCAGGCTTACCAATACTCAGTTTAAACAGAGGTTTCATGAGGTTGGTATCGAATAGCATTGCACCGTTTACAATTCCCGGTTGATTGCCAGCCATCAGTTTGAGATTGGCATAATGAGTTGTTACAATCCCATAGCTGCCGGAGGCTGAGAGTTTTTCGAGGCTGGCTTCGGCCATGGCACCTCCCATCTGAGGTTCTGTTCCGGCACCAAATTCATCAATCAGAAACAGCGTTTGAGCATCGGCGTTTTCGAGCAATGAGCGGATGTGTATAAGATGAGAGCTGTAGGTACTCAGGTCATTTTCGAGCGATTGTTCATCTCCTATTTCAAGAAATATCTTTTTGAAAATACCTCCTTCACTATCGGCATTAACCGGGATTAACAAACCACATTGCAGCATATATTGTAGCAACCCGGCAGTTTTGAGGCAAACCGACTTACCGCCGGCATTGGGCCCGCTGATGATAAGTATACGCTGCTCTGAATCAAGAAAAATGTCCTGGGCAACTATACTTTTGCCCTGTTTTTTAAGGTTTTGCTCCAGCAAAGGATGAATTGCATTGCGAAAACGCATCCCCGGAGTATCAGTCAATACGGGTTTTAATGCTTTTTGCCGGATGGCCAGTGATGCGCATGCACGTACAAAATCAATTTCTGATAGGAAGGCATACAAAAGCAACAAATCAGGAATTGCAGCGCGCACCTGATCAGCGAAACCTATTAATATGCTAATGATTTCCTGTTTTTCTTCAATCCGCAGATTCTGAACTTCATTGTTAATTTCGAATACTTCAGCAGGCTCAATAAAGACGGTTTGTCCGGTGGCACTTGTATCATGGATATATCCGGGTATTTTACGTTTATTGGCTGCTGAAACTGGAATTACCAACCTTCCATTACGCAGGGCCAGCTCTGTGTCGTCGCCGGTAAAACCATCCTTGCGGGCCGAGGTCAGTAATTGCCCGATGCGGTGGTTCGCGCTTGATAATTTACTTTTGACATCACGGCGCAGCTGTGCAAGTTTATCACTTGCTTTATCCCTGATTTCGCCTTTTTCATCCACTATGCGATCTATGGCCTGTATGATATTCTTATCGGGTACCACGCCCGGAATCAAACTGAAAAGAGACGAAAATTCATTGGTATCCAGGTTCTTCAGATAGGTAATTATATCTGAAATGGCTGTAAGCGATAACTTTAAAGCAGTCATAACTTCTGGCTCAGCATAGGTTCCAATCAACCGTAGTCGTTGCAGTTCCTCAGTGAGGTCATAATAATCCTGTGCCGGGAAGTTTCCTTTAAATTCTAAAATATATTTCATCTCAGCAATCAGTTTAAGCTGAGCGCTGATTGTGTGATACGACGAACTGCACTGCATTTGGGCGACTTTTTCGCGCGCGCCTTCGTTGTAGCACAATTCTGACAGTTGCCGTCGTATCTTGTCGAAACCGGTTTTAAGTTCGAAGCTGGATGGGTAAATCAATGTTTTTTTTTGCAAAAGTAGCTAAAAAGGATGGTTTTGATCAGGTTTAGCTTTTGCCTGTCCGCCTGTTATTAATGATGAAAAGCTGAGCAAAGCCGGTAGCTGCAGAAATGGTTATGAGCAGGTATAACCAGCTAATCCAGGCTGTAGCGATAAATTTCATAGGACTATAATCACCAATTGAAACATAGGCAGCCCAATAGTAAGGATGCGATCGAAGCGGGTCACCTTCATTAAGCAAGTCGAGCTTGGCCTGACGCAATGCTTCATCTTTGGGCATTCCTTTTTCAAGATAACGGTAAAACTTACTTACGATTCCTGCTCCTGACTGGTCATCTACAGCCCACAAGGTCATGACAATTCCGGGCACACCTGCGTATTTAAAACCTCGTGCAAGATTCATCATTCCTTCGCCCTGCATCAGTTTTCCGGTGCCGGTATTACAGGCGCTAAGCACTGCAAGGCCTGCGTTAAGTTTCATTCCAAATAATTCGTAAGTGTTTAGCATGCCGTCGTCGGTGCTATCATTGTCTTGATAAAATACAAGTTTAGAGAGCATTGGTTTTTCATTGTTTACCAATGTATGCATGGCTAAATGCAGAATATTGTATCGCGAAGCTACACGTTTAAAGTTTTTTTCAGTAGCCTCTTCACCCGAATAGGTGGTGCAGTTCAGCACCTTACGTATGCCATTAATTTCGTATTCAACTCCTGGTATCGGAAGCAGGTATACTTTCTGGCCATTTTCATCGATAAAGGCATTTTCTTTCAGATTGGTCAGATTGTCGTAGGTGGGGGCCATAGCCAGCAAATTTTTATCGGCTTTCTTTGTTGCGCGGTTAATAGTGGCAAACTGAAGCGTGGCCGAGGCGCTGTAACTGATTACATAATTCCGTATCAGATAGGGCAGTTCCCTGAAATCCATTTCATCCTGCTTTGCAGGAGCTGTAATGAGCATATCAAACGAAAGGTAGCCGATTTCTGCATCGGGAATAATTATCAGCTTTGTAAGAGAAGTGGATTCTTTCAACGGCTCTATCAGGCACTGATAGAGGTGATAGGCTGCTCTGGAATAATTGATATAATCATTTTTGCCTAAGCTCATTATATCATTTGAATTCGTAGCATCGCGCATTATCTGAATATCGCCAAAGAATAGTGAATCTAATGGATGAGTTACAACAGAGGCGGATTTTTTATCGATAACAAATGCATAAATCACTGAATCTGTAAGCATGTATTCAACCACTGCTCTGTCGGGTTCAATTAGCTTTTGAATATCAGTAAATTGAATATCAGGTTCTTTGTATTTTATTGAATAGTATTCAGGGTATTCCTTTTCGAGTACAAGAACCAGACTATCATATCTGGTTTCATATTCAAATATTTTCGACTCCCAGAAATGAATTTTATTAAGATCAGGAACCGGTTTTTGATTTTCTTCATAAATGAACCGCTGATATGATCCAAGGTCGAGTTTAATATTTTTCTCAGTGCGTTGGATATCCTCAGGGATTCCGCCAAACTGTTTTGCCTCCAGATCCTGCATCGAAGCAAAGAGGATGGCTGATTTACCACGGTCGGCAGTGGTAAAGGCTTCTTCTAAGAATTGTTGGTTACCAGTCAACCGGTAAAGTGCAGTGGCAACTTCAACCGCATTTTGAAAAGTTTTCCGTTCATCCTCCGCCAGGAGTAATTTACTTTCTTCGTTTTGATAACCTGAACGTAATTTTTCGATCAGAAGGATTGCCAGTTTATACGTATCCAAACAAACTTTAAGCTCTTTGGCAGTTTTAAATCGCTTTAGTGCCGAAGCTTTTCCGTTAAGAGCATTTACAAGATATCTATCCGGTTCTGTTTGCGACAGGGACGGATTCGAAATAATATTTTCATCATTAAAATCTTTAGTTATTGCTATAAGCGCCTTTTGATAGTATTGAAGTGCTTTGGAGGGCTCATTAAGTTTAAGGTAATAGTATCCGATACTTATGTAATTGTTTGAAGCTTCGCGGCTTTTTTGGCCAAAAATTTTAATGCTTAAGGCTACTGCTTTATTGAGGTAGGCTAACCCGGTTTCAATATGTAGGCCGCTATTTATTAAGAAGTTGCCATATCTTGTATACAGAAGACTTGTTTCAGGGTGTTCGGCCCCCATTAACTTATCAGCCAGGTTAAGTGACTTCAAATAAAAATAGTTAGCGCTATCAATTTTATTTACTGAAGCATATAGGCTAGCCATGTTGCTGAATGTTTTAATAGCAGCCACATTACTTTCAGTTAAAGGAACACTCAATTTATAGTAGTGCAAAGCATTGCTAAAATCTTTTTTCTGCTTGTAAACATATCCAATGTTCATATATATGGCAGGTATTACAGGGTGCTGTGGTGCATAATTGGCCAGTGCAATAGTAAGGGCTTTATTAAAGAATATAAGTGCCTTTTCATAATCACCCATATGGATGTACAATTGGCCGATATTTTGATAAAGGTTGCCTATTTCAGGGTGATTGTTGCCAAGTTGTTTTTTCAGGATGGATTCAGATTTGTCGTAATACTCTATAGCTTCCATATCTTTATTCATACGGGCAATCAATTGTCCCATGTTCAGATAACGATTCGCCAGGTCCGGGTCTGTAGAATCCATTAGCTTTTCACTAATCTTCATTGAATTAGTGAGTGTAGGAAACGCCTGTAAATAATCACCTTTTTGAGCATAAATGATTCCTATATTTTGCAGGTACCTTGCCAGGTCAACGTCTTCACTTAGTTTACGCTTTGCCGCTAGTTCATAGGCTTTTTTATAATTTTCAAGGGCCGCATCATATTTGCCTTTGTAAAAAAAATAAGTACCAATAGCATTGAAGGTAGGGGCAAGCAAACTATCTTTTGGTGAGGATCCTTTAATGCGTTCGTTTATACTTAAATTAAATTGTTTATATGAATCATCGAATTCTCCCTTATCAAGCGATAAGATTCCTTTTCGGTGTAAAATATCAGCAATAAATTTATGATTACCGGAGAAATGTAAATTAAGCAACGATTGCGCTTCTGAAATTTTTTGAGAGGCTAACTCTGCGTTACCAATCATCCTATGTACATCTGTTTCCTTGAGTAATAAATTGAAATAATCCTCAGGTTTATTTTCCAGCCTGATTATTGCAGCCGCTCTTTCATAATAGGCCAGTGCACTATCGAATTTTGAATTGCTAAAATATTTATCTCCGCTTCTTATCAGATCTGGATAACTTACCGCGCTTCTGGTAATCCCTTTTACACTTGCTTCAGATTTTTGCTTCGAATGGGTGCAAGAGAATCCAAGCATGGTTGCAAATGCTATTGCAAAAACCAAGGTATACAATTTACGTATACTGTTTTGGGCTGGTAAGCGCATGAGAAATATTGAAACGAATGATATCGGTGTCTACAAAAGTAACAATTATCGCATCATCTGACCATTTTTCCAAAAATAAAAACAGGGGGCTCGTCAGCCCCCTGTTTGCCACAAAACCAGCATGATTATTAACGGGTAATGATCATTTTTTTTGTTTCGTTTACAGCTGATGAACCCATGGTTTTCAGCGTGTAGTAAAAAATTCCTGGCTCGAGGCCATTGCTTTCGAAATTAATGCTATGGTTGCCAGCATTTTCAAAACCATCGGCAATTACCTTAACTAGTTGTCCCTGTTGATTGTAAAGGCTAATGTTTACCTTGGATTCAGCGGGGAGGCTAAAGTTAATGGTGGTCTGATTCCTAAACGGATTGGGATAGTTTGCACCAAGAATGCTACCAGTACTTGTGATTATTGGAAGCGTAAAGCTTGTTTCAATCCGGTCACCTTTATAATTGCAGAAATGACTCTCAGGGTTAATTACGAACCGGATGTCAGTGGTTAAATCTGCTATGCGGCTACCTTTAATGGTAATTACAGGAACCGAAGGGTCAACTGCTACACTGTTGTTTGATTGATTCACCCAGCTCATTCTGATTTGACCGTTGTTCACAATCATATTGCATTCACCCAGCTGGCACTGAACATCACTGATACTTGCCAGCTCAGCCGGATAGTTAATTACCATACCCATAGCATCGGCTTCAGTGATTTCGTTGGCGTAAATGGCTACAGTAAAATTCTCACCTGAATATTCAGGAATATAATTGGCATTTACAGCGGCAATCTCACGGGTCGAAGGTACAAAGGTGCCATTTACATCACCTGAACTTGAACCACCCATGGTTGGCAAATTGGTTTTGGTGCCAGTTATGGATAATTGCATTTCCTGAAATACCCATGGCCCGGTAGGGAAGGGATATCCCTGAACAAACCAGCCGATAACAACGGTCCAGTAATCGTTCCAGGTAACTGAACCATCGCCGTCAACATCTGCCGCCAGTTGCTGAATAGGGTTAAAGGGATAGATTCCGAGTAGATTTAAAAACATGAGAAAAGCATCACCCATAGTGATTCCACCAGCAGAAATACTGGTTGAAGCTGTTAGGGTATATGTACCATAAGGTACATTGGTAAATGAATAGTTACCACTCATGTTCGAAACGGATGTAGCAACAACAACGCCAGCTGTATCCACCAGCGACATATTCACCGATGGTATAGGTTTGTTGTTGTTTAAATGATAAAGTACTTTGCCGTTAAGATTGGCTTGTGCTATTGCTTGTGTAGCAAAAAGAACAATTGCCGCGCATGTGGTTAATGTTTTGAATAGATTTTTTTTCATTTCACGGGGTTTTTTGATTAATAATCAATTTGTTTTGTGGTGTTTGTGGTTAAATATCTTTGCAACGGGTTACTTTTGCTTCAGCTTGAAATTAATCAAACAAAGGTTCTATGCTTGCTGATGGTGCTTCTCATAATTTTAAACAGCCTGAAGAGCACTCTATTAAGTCACAGAACATTAGGTTGTGGTTGTGAATAATATCTTTAGCAACTGTGTGTTAATTAAGATATTGATTCAACATTTATCTGTAAATGTGAAAAAGGTAATACTGTTTTCAACCACAAATTGTTGAAAAAAAAATTGCAAATAGCGCAAATTGATGCAAATCAGCCATTTAAGGTGGTTGAAATTTTTGTTTTTTAAAAGTGAAGATGGTACAAGAAATTTTACGTGTTTTGGGTTTTCAACAGCATTGGGTTTGAAATAAAAAAGTTCAAAAATTTCGTATTACCTTTTTCTTAAAACCGGATAAAGAAACAGATCATGATTCACTATTCTGATGAAGCGATCATTGAAGGCCTGCGGCTGCGAAGCGATTTCATCATCAAGTACATTTATCAGGAATTGTTCCCTACGATAAAGTACCTGGTTGTTAAGAATAGTGGAAATGAGGAAGATGCAGAGGATGTTTTTCAGGATAGCCTCATTGTAATCTTCAAGAAAATAAGGAATAATGAACTTGAATTAAGTAGTTCTTTTCGTACTTATCTCTATTCGGTTTGCCGTAACCTTTGGTTGCAGAAGCTGCACAAGCGCAAACAGTTTACCAGGGAATTCAGCGATATAGAATCTTTTGTTGAATTACCTGAAAAGGTTGTTGAGGAAATTTATGACGATGAAGTTGAAAAATATCGGCTTTATCAGCAACATTTCCTTACCTTGAATGACGATTGCCAAAAAGTGCTTTTGCTGTTTATGAAGAAAATTTCTCTCAGAGAAATTGCGGTAGAAATGGGCTATAAGACAGAAAAGTATGCTAAAACAAGGAAATACCTCTGCAAAGAGGAACTCAAAAAACGAATTATCAATGACCCCAAGTGCCATAAATTCCTGTCCGATGACTAAAAAACTCAAGTATTCCCGATTGATCGAAAGATTCATTGCCGGGGAGATGAATGAGGATGAACTCAGGTGGTTTGGCAAGGAATTACAATCCAATGCCGAACTCTCCGGTGAATTAAAGCTTGACAAGGATTTGGACAGCATACTCATGGATGAGGATGTTGTTGAATTCCGCCGCAAGCTGATTAGTGTTTTCAACGAGTCAAAGCAGAAGAATTCCTCATCACGTGTCGTACGCATGCAGCCACGCAGGTGGCAGATTGCAGCTGCCGCTGCAATTGCTGTGCTTATGATTGTAGGTGGGACTATCCTGCTCACTCAGCAGCGCTCCTTCACGGCTGAGAAATTGTTCAGTATGTACTATGATACCGATCGTACTATTGAACTAACCCGTTCAGGCAACGCGAACATTGTGGAGGCTATTCTTAAATTTCAGCAAAAAGACTTTCAGGGAGCTTCCCTGCTGTTTGCCGAAATTCTTGATAAGGACAGCTCCAATATCGCAGTATGGTTCTACAACGGAATCTCCTACATCGAAACCAATCGTATTGACGATGCTGTTAAAGCATTCAAATACATTATCGATGATAAGAATAATCTGTATGTAGAGCATGCCGAATGGTATCTCGGGCTGTGCTATCTAAAAAACGAGCAAATCGATTTTGCCGTTGAACAATTCCGTAAAATCGCGGCCGACCAAAAAAACTACCACAACAAGGAAGCTAGCAAAATTCTTGAAAAACTGGGCCGCAAGTAATCACACCCGCATAAAGGTTATTGATAAGAAAAAAAACCGGATATTCATCCGGTTTTTTTATTCAGACAATTAAGATTTTGTTTTCAGTAATTGTTGCGCTGCAGCTAAAACAAAAGATATTTAACTGATTACGCAGAATCTTTACTTGTCCTTTCAGTCGTAGTGATGAGACCCGAACTGACGAACATCCCGACACTCAGGTCGGGATAAGCCAGCCAAGAAAGCAACAGGAATTTCAGAAAACAAAAAAGGTGCTATACAGCACCTTTTTGTCGGAGTGGTCAGACTCGAACTGACGACCACTTGCACCCCATGCAAGTACGCTAGCCAACTGCGCCACACCCCGGTTAAGAGCGGCAAAATTAAAAATTTTTCGCAGATGTTTTCATGTTTGGTAAAAAAAATCTAATTTTACTAAACTGCCAAAATGTCTATAATCTAGATTGTTGATTGCCAGTTTTTTAGCATTTGGCATATTTTTAGACATAAGGCGCGCACCAACATTCTTTTGCGTTGTGAGAAACACTAACTAAATTTCTACATAAAATGAGTACCGAAATTGAAAAGATTGAATGCCTGATTATCGGATCGGGCCCCGCCGGTTATACAGCTGCCATTTATGCTGCCAGGGCCGACCTTAAACCAGTTGTTTATCAGGGTTTGCAACCTGGCGGGCAACTTACATCCACCACCGAAGTCGATAATTTTCCGGGCTATCCTGACGGGGTGCAGGGCCCTGATATGATGATTGACCTTCAAAAACAGGCTGAACGATTCGGAACTGATATGCGTTGGGGAATAATAACCGAAGTCGATTTTTCGTCACGCCCGTTCAGAGCTAAATCTGATGATGGAAAGGAAATTCTTGCTGAAACCGTAATTATTGCAACTGGCGCAACCGCTAAGTGGATGGGACTTGAATCAGAAGCCCGCTACAATGGACATGGTGTTTCGGCATGTGCTACCTGCGATGGTTTCTTTTTCAGAGGACAGGATATTGCTGTTGTTGGAGGGGGCGATACTGCCTGTGAAGAGGCGACCTATCTTGCAAAACTGGGCCGTAAAGTGTATATGATTGTCCGCCGCGACGAGCTTCGGGCCAGCAAGGCCATGCAGAATAAGGTGATGAATACCGCCAATATTGAAGTTTTGTGGAATAGCAAAACCAAAGAAATTGTAGGTGATGGAAAAACCGTTACCAGTGCGCTAATAGAAAATGTTAAAACCGGTGAAGTTAAGCAAATAGATGTGCAGGGCTTCTTTGTGGCTATTGGACACAAACCCAATACCGATATTTTTGCCGGCCAGATTGATCTTGATGAGAATGGATATATAAAGACAATTCCTGGTTCAACACGCACAAATGTTGCTGGTGTTTTTGCTGCAGGTGATGTACAGGACCATATTTTCCGTCAGGCTATTACTGCTGCAGGAAGCGGATGCATGGCAGCCATTGAGGCCGAGCGTTTCCTTTCAATGGCTGAATGAACTTTTTAGCAACTAAGAACAAATAAGGCGCCATAGGCGCCTTATTTGTTCTTATACTTATTTCTGGCATTTTTACCCTTGCCTTCAGGCTTATCGTCAAACTTCCGTCCATTTTTTTTATGTGGCTTCAAGAACGACTGCCCCTGTCCTGAATCGTTCCCCTTATAGAAGGTTCGTTTGCTTTTTGGAGCAAAATCAGGGCGGTCAGCAGCCGTTTCAATACGAATGCCATCAGGGTTGGACTGCTGATTATCAAATGCTTTGAGTACTTTTTTTACCGAAGCCGTATCAATTTCAACAAAACTGTAATTGTTAAGAATATCAATGCGGCCAATGCGTATTTCGCGTGAACGTGTTACCTTGTTTATCAATCCAATAATTTGGGGAGGAAGTACACGGTCTTTGCGGCCAACACTCAGAAACATACGGGTGAAATCGCCTCTTCCACGATTTTCAGATCGTGGTTCACGAGGTTCGCGCGTTTCCCGGCCTTTGCCCGGCTCGCGTTCCCTGTCTCGTTTTACTTCCTCATCAACATTCAAATCTACAGCATCTTTGTAATACTCCAGAAATCTGTTAAACTCAAGCGAAACAAACCGTTTTATAATATCTTCGCGATCCATCCATTCAAGTTTTCGATAGATAACCGAAAGAAAGGATTCAATTTCTGAATTGATTTCAACATTCTCCATACGGTCAACATGATGAATAAGTTGTTTCTCGCATACCTGAGCCCCTGTAGGAATTTTGGCTTTGCCAAATTCACGACCTATCTTTTTCTCAATTTGCCGAATTTTGAATTTTTCCTTAAGGTTGATAATTGAAATGCAGATGCCCAGCTTATCCGCCCGGCCTGTTCTTCCACTGCGGTGAATATAAACTTCAGTATCATCAGGCAAATTGTAATTGATAACATGGGTAAGGTCATTTACATCAAGCCCACGGGCTGCAACATCGGTCGCAACGAGCATCTGTAAAGTACGATTGCGGAACCTGTTCATTACATTATCCCTGGCAGCCTGCGACAAATCACCATGCAGTGAATCGGCATTGTATCCGTCGCGAATGAGTGAATCAGCAATCTCTTGAGTTTCAATACGTGTGCGGCAAAAAATAATAGCGTAAATTCTTGGATTAAAATCAGCAATGCGTTTTAGTGCCTGATAGCGGTCTTTGGCATGAACCAGATAGTAAATATGTTTAACATTGGCTGTTCCGGAATTGCGTTTTCCAACTGTTTTAACCACCGGATCGGTCATATACTTATTCAGTATCCTTTCAACTTCCACAGGCATTGTAGCTGAGAAAAGCAGGGTATTTTTGGTGTCGGGAGTAAATTCCAGAATGGTATCTACCTCTTCCTGAAAACCCATATCAAGCATCTCGTCAGCTTCGTCGAGCACAGCCCACTGTACATGACTAAGATCCACTTTTTTCCGGCGGATCATATCATTGAGCCTTCCGGGAGTAGCCACAATCACCTGAGGCCCTTCCGATAACTGTTTAATCTGCAATTCGATACTGGCTCCTCCATAAACCGCAGCTACTTTAATGCCGGGCATGTATGTGGCAAAACTTCTCAAATCGCGCGATATCTGTAAACAAAGCTCACGGGTTGGGCAGAGCACAAGAGCCTGAGTTTTGCGTATTTTTTCATCGATATGGTGAAGAACAGGTAAACCAAATGCGGCAGTTTTGCCGGTTCCGGTTTGAGCAAGTCCAACCAAATCGGAAGGATTTTCAATTAATGAAGGAATTACTTCAGCCTGAACAGGCATGGGCTCTTTAAAACCCAAAGCTTCAACCGCCTGTAAAAGGAGTGGGTTTAAGCCAAGTTGTTGAAAATTAAGCATAAAATTATTTAGAAATAAGCGTGCAAAGGTAGGCTTTAATTGTATTGGTTGCCTAAATATCGTAAATATTATCTTAATTGGACCATACGTGCTTGTTACGAATTTGTATCTTTGCTCCACAAAATTCCGGAATTATGATACAATTCTTCAGAGGCAGGAAAATTTATGCTGTTCAAAGCAATACTCAGCTATCTTCGGACGATGTTCAAAAACTGAGCTGGCTGTTCGGAGGTGCCGAATCGATAGAAGCCCGGTTTGTATCGGGCTTTTTTATTGGCCCTCGGCGCGAAATGATAACTCCCTGGAGTACAAATGCCGTCGAAATTACCCAGAATATGGGTATTTCAGGGATTTCGCGCATTGAAGAATTTTATGAAGTTCCGGATGCCGCAGCTAAACATGATTCAATGCTTGAGGTAGTTTTTAACGGCCTTGATCAGGATATTTTTACCATTCTTCATCAGCCTGAACCTATTCAACACATAACAGATATTGTTGCTTATAATAATCAGGAAGGCTTGTCGCTTTCAGAGGACGAAATTGCGTATCTGGAAGAATTAAGCAGCAGACTCGGACGCCCGCTTACCGATAGTGAGGTTTTCGGATTTTCACAGGTTAATTCGGAGCACTGCCGTCACAAAATATTTAATGGCCGGTTTATCATTGATGGCGAGGAAAAGCCAGAGTCGTTGTTTTCTCTTATCCGCAAAACGTCGAGATTACACCCAAATAAAATAGTTTCAGCATATAAGGATAATGTTGCCTTTATCGAGGGCCCACAGGCTGAGCAGTTTGCGCCTGTTCGGCAGGATGTTGCTGATTATTTCGATGTTAAACCATTTGATTCGGTAATCTCCCTCAAAGCCGAAACACACAATTTTCCAACTACCGTAGAGCCATTCAATGGTGCTGCTACTGGCAGCGGCGGCGAAATACGCGATCGGATGGCGGGTGGAAAAGGCTCAATGCCGATAGCCGGAACAGCGGTATATATGACATCATATCCGCGAACGGGCGAATTACATAAATGGGTTAAAGCTGTACCCGGAAGAAAATGGTTGTACCATTCGCCTGATGAACTGCTGATAAAGGCATCAAACGGAGCAAGCGATTTTGGTAACAAGTTCGGGCAGCCACTTATTTGCGGAAGCCTCTTGACTTTCGAAATAATGGATAATGGCCGGACATATGGTTATGATAAAGTAATTATGCTAGCCGGCGGAGTGGGCTATGCACGCAAAGCTGATTCACAAAAAAGTATACCTGACCCGGGTGATAAGGTTGTGGTTTTGGGCGGCGATAATTATAGGATTGGAATGGGCGGCGGAGCTGTTTCATCCGTA